>OHFP01000397.1_pt1 | contig 24091 bp, 19 predicted proteins | sample 1567591 | NCBI WGS metagenome assembly OHFP01 (sample SAMEA3879547, study PRJEB24766) | human gut metagenome | biome: human-associated habitat; feature: feces | place: USA | collected 1985/1987 | reverse complement strand
TCACCAAATCCGGCGACGGTGAGGATGCCGTCAATCGCTTCTGCCACAACGGGTTTGCCGCCGTTCTGAGGAAAATCCGCACTGACGAAGGCAAGCCGCGCCGCGTCGTAGCTGACAACGAAATAGTAGGAGCTGAACGTCTTGTCTCCGTCCTGCGGCGTCAGAAAAACGTGAAGCTCCACGTTGCTCCCCACGGCGGCGTTGACGTGCATAGGATCCCCCGGAGAGAAGAATCCGGCAGAAAAATATACCGTCCCCGCGCCGAAGGCGAGAGCCGGTATCAACGTTAGTACAAGAATCACAGAAAGAAAGACGGAAATGGCGCGTTTCATGGTGAAAACTCCCTTACTAAAGAATTATTCCGTGAACTGATTACAACGTTTACCACCATTCGACAGCGTTTTCAACCCCCTAAACGGAAATTACATATAGAACTTTTTGGCTTCGTTTTGTGCAAAACGCACAAAAAGACGAGAATTACAAGCGAATTTAAGCAAATTGGTTAAAAACGTGACGCAAAAATGAAAAATTCGCCCGAAAACCGGCAAAAACGACTAACAAAAAAACCACCCCGCAGGGGGTCTGTTTGATGCTTTTGTAGAGGCAGATTTGCTGCTCGTCCGGACGCCGGCACTGCCCTCAATTCGGGCTCACGGCACGGTCGTAAACGGGCGAAAGATGGTCATTTATGACACGCAAATGTTTGTTGAATAAGTGCCGGCTTTGTGAAGGAGTCGAGTGCTGAGGCTGATATTCGAATTGGAGGAAGAAGCCGCAAGCGGGTGCGCCGCGTCTGCCGCATCACAGACAAGGGGCTTGCTTTCCTTTTGGAGTTCGGCGGCGTACTGTTCCCGTGGCTGGAGTGCATCCCCAAGAACATTGTCGGAAATGTTAACCTGCGCGGCGCGAATAACAGAATAGGGAAGAAAATTGCGGAGGATTCTTTAGAGGCGGTTGTGCAGCATGCCACAGACAAGCCTGTAAATGCTGTGAAATTATACAAAAATTCCAGAAAATTCCGGGTGATTTATCAACATAACATAGAAATTGCGCCGAAAAAATCAAAAATACGTGACAATTTTCGAGCGGGTGGTACAATGGTATTTGTACGAGTAGACGACGAAGCATCCCATGGGATGCTCTTTTCGTTCCCCCTTCGTGGGAACGAAAGTCTCTGTACAAATTTAGAAAAGTTGAGGGAAATAAAATGAGGAAGAGACTGACGGCGTTGCTGTTGTCTTTTGTCATGCTGCTGACCATGCTGCCTGTCACGGTGTCAGCGGAGGGGGCAGAGGAAACAGGAGGCGGCACGGCGACCGGTCACGTGCTGGACATTAGCTATGGTGATATTACCATTACTAGTAACGGCTTCACGTACTACGTGGCGGATGATGCAACCGTGCAGTCCTACACGTGGGCAGAGGGCGAGGAGCACAAGGTGACCATCACGGGTAGCACGGGCAACGATGTGAAGGAAACTGCGGAAAAGAATAACCAGATCATTATTGAAGGCGGTGATCCGGAGGTCACACTGGACGGTGTGAGCATCAAAGCATATAAGCATGATGGAAATCGTCTGAGCCCGCAGAATGGCAGCTTGAACGGACGCCCTGGCGTTTGGTTGCAGAGTGGCAGTGCTACGCTGGTTTTGCAGGGTGACAATGTTGTGCAGGGCAGCTATTTCCGCCCTGGTGTTTGGGTGGATAGCGGTACGACTTTGACCATTAAAGGCGATGGCACACTGACGACCCGCGGTGGTGGTCAGCACGCCGGTATCGGAGGTCAAGGTGACAACGGCATGGGTACCGTTATCGTCAAGGGCGGAACACTGAACTTCCCGGATGATCCGAACGCTGGCGGCTACGGGGTGACAACTGCTTTCGGCGGACAGAATAAGGGAAGCAAGGGTGATGTACTCTGCGGCACAATTAGGGTAGAAGGCGGTATAGTCAATATTCCAAGGGGTGACGTCACAGCGGATACCTTCATTATGAGTGGAGGTATACTGACCGCTTCTAAGGGACTTGTGGCCAGCAAAATTTCTGTTACCGGCGGTACACTGAATGCGGCGGTCAACACAGAAAAGGTCGACAGCGTTTCCGTCACCGGCGGCAATATCAACAACAGCTATGCCGGTACGATCGAGGACTATGCGCTGACCAAATTGTACTTTTACAACGAAGATGGTACAAAAATGGCAGAGACTACGGTCGCAGTCGATGGTTGGCCGGCTATGACGGATGCCAACGGTATTATTACCACCTATCTGAAAAACGACAAAACCACAATTACTTATAATGATGTAAGCTACGGTGTGGTGAACCATGCGGTATTGATTGGCGTGACGCAGGAGGCTGGTGCGCTTCAGTGGGCAGCGGGTAATCCGCCTACCATTACCATTGATTCAGATACCACAGGTGTTGTTTCCGGTAAGCTGGATGGAACTGTGAAGGTCAGCGGCGGCAAGGCCGTCTTGACCATGAAGCAGGAGGGGAACAACGAATGGACAGTGGTGGCAGAGGAAGCGGCGGACGCCGTTGTGCTACGCCTTGATACCATCAATGGTAAGGTGCGCTTTGGTAATGGCGGTGATGCTCAGTATCAGACGGGCTATGTGACCGCCGATAAGGTGAAGCTGAACCCGGACGGTGGCGATGTGACCGTCAATGCGGACCGCAGCGTGACTTGGGGCAAGTATACCCTGACCGGCATCGGTGAGCGCGAGATCGTGGTCAACGGCGCGGATGTTGATGCGGCTCGTACCATTGTCAACAACGGCAGTAAGGACATCACAGTCAACGGTGAGACGCTGGCGGCGGGCGAGAGCATGACCATTAGAAAGGCTGAAAGATGCCAAACTGCGGAAGATGATGACGCTACGGCTTCCTATGTGTTGGGCGGCGGACATACCATCAATGAGTTCAGCAGCTCGGTGGAAGAGTTCAAGCCTAAGACCCGTGTCTTTAGTCACATGACGCTGGAAGAGTACAGAGCACTGATGCGTTTGAGTGAGGTTGAGGAAGAGGAGATCAACGCACTGATCCAGGTTGGTACGATTTCCGGCTACCGTGCGCTGGTGGTGGGTGAGGGGAGCACCAAGCTGCCCTATATTAAGGATGAAAACGGTGCCGTATCTGATATACAGCGTCTCATCACGGAGGCGTTTTTGGATGAGGATATTACGGAACAGAAAAAAGGAGATCGCGCTCTTTCCTACTCCCATTTGATCTCCCTTGACATTTTGCATCTCCAAACGGTGGAGCAGCTATATAATCTGGATATAGTGAATCTCTTCATTGGCGCGCAGGTCACCCATTTTGGCCAGGGTTATCTTCGTGTGACCGGCAGCATTACCGTAGATCCGAACAGCAGTAGCTATAAGGCAGAGGATTCTATCCTGTTTACCAAAGATGGTGCAACACTGGTGTATTTTCCGAAAACTAAGACGGGCAGCTATACAACGCCCAGCACCTGCGTTGAGATTGGTACTCAGGCATTCAACGAGTCTCACTTGTCCGAGATCACACTCGGCGCAAAGCTGGAGACTTTAGGAAAATCCTGGAATGAAGGCTCAAGGATCAAGGCGATCAATGTATCTGCATCCAATCTGTACTTCACCTCGGATAACGGCGTGCTGTATAATGAGAATGGGACAAATTTGGTGCTGTACCCCCGATTCAGAGAAGGGGCGGAGTACGTGATCCCGGAGGGAGTGACCTCTGTGGACGCGATGGGTGTCTATCAAAACGAGTATTTGAAAAAGATCACCCTACCCAGTTCCATCGTTAAAAGAGGAGACTATCTGCTTGGTCTGTGTGACATGCTTGAAGAACTGGACGTCCGCACCCTTCATATTAAAAGCGGCGATATTAGCTCCCAAATGTTGAGTAAGGTGACAGTGCCGGAGGGGTACGATTTCGCTCATTGGGGGCTGCTTGTCAAGTGTGCGAACTGGCCTACCTATAAGTATTTGCCCATGACGTGGACACGTACGCTCGCTGCTCCCACAGCTGTGAGCGTGGAGTATGACGGTCAGCCGCACTCCATTACCGTGTCCAGTAACGACGATACTGTCACCATCCAGTACAGCTTGGACGGAAAGACTTGGAGCGACAGCGAGGAGTGCATCGAGCCCGGCGAGTACACCATTTACTGGAAGGCAATCAAGCCCGCCGAGGCGGAGGAGACCAGCGAGGACAGCAAAACAGATGGTATCTATGGATTTGACCGTGAGGTCAACAGCAGCGTTACGCTGACCATCACCGGTTTGCCCGTGGAGAAAACGTGGTTCACGCTGAAGCCTGTCCGCAAGGCAGACGATGCGGACATCAGTACCGCGCCTGTGACGTTCGCGCTGCCTGAGGGGAATATCGACATCGACGGCAGTTGCGTGACCTACACCTACAACGGCAAGACCGAGCTGCCCACCGCGGCGGGTTCTTATCTGGTGAAGGTGGCGGTCGAGGGCGCGACAGGCTACGCAGACACGGAGTTCGAGCTGGGCTACTACACCATCCTCGGTACGGACAGTAGCAGCAAGGTCGTTGTGAGCTTCGTCACCAATGGCGGCACGGCCATTGAGCCGATCATCGCAGCGGCAGGGACTACCATCACGGCTCCTGCGGCTCCCGCCCGCGAGGGGTATACCTTCGAGGGCTGGTACAGTGACGTGACGCTGCAAACCGAGGTGAAGACGCTTCCCGCGAATATGCCGGGTAGCAGCATCACCTACTACGCCAAGTGGACGCCGGTGGAGTACAGCATTACTTACAACGGCGTGGAGGGCGCGAATCCCGTATCCAACCCCGCAACGTATACCATCGAAACCGGCGACATGACCTTCACCGCGAAGTTTGAGCAGGAGACGTACGCCATCACCTATGTGGAGTGCGCCGAGGGCGCGAAGACCTACAAGATGGGTGACACCGTGACCCTGCCTGTGCCCGCAGACCGTAAGGGCTACACCTTTATGGGCTGGACGCTGAATATTGATGGGCGCACTATGGTGCAGGATAAGAGCGAGACCACGCTGCCGACCCATCTGTACGGTGACATGACCGTCACCGGCATTTGGCTGGCAAACGATCAGACACTGACCTTCCACGCCAACGGCGGTACGTTCAGCGCGAAGTTTGGCGGTAAGGAGACCTACGCTGTCACGGCAAAGACCGACAGCAAGTTCAAACTGCCTGATGCACCTATCCGTCCCGGCTATACCTTCCAGGGCTGGTTCATGGAAGCGAACGGCACGACGGCGTTTGACGCTGCGGTGATGCCTTCTGCGGACACCACGATCTACGCTAAGTGGGTTGTGGATGCGCAGCTAACCACCGCGCCGGAGGGCGTTACGGTCGACGGTCTGGACAAGGTCGCTCAGGCGAAGGCGGCTGAAATTCGGATGTCCATCGAGGCGACAGGTGCAGATGGCGATGCACAGCGTGCAATCAGCACCAAGGCGGGAAGCAGGGTACAGCTGAGCTTCTATGAGATGACGGTGCTGGCCGATGGTAGTCCGCTGTCGGATATTGGCGCGGTGATTGCCATTAAGATACCGTTCCAGACCGCCGGGCGCACTATCACCGTATACCGCTATCACGGCAGCGAGGCGCAGACCTTGACCAAGCTGGACGCCGTGCCTGCTGCCCCTGTGGATGGTACGTATTTCGTGGGTGACGGCTATGTGATGATTTACAGCAGCCAGTTCTCCACCTACGCTATCGGGTACACAGAGACCGCTTCTTCCGGCGGACGTCGCCACTACACGGGAACGCCCGGCGCGGAGATCACCGGCGGCGCAGACCAGACCAAGAGAGCCGGCGACATCATCAAGGTAACTGCCAAGAGCGATGGCGCGAAGGTGAGTGCTGTTTACGTGGACGGCGCGATGGTCGATGGCAAGTATTACATCGTCAGCGGCAACGCCGTGAAGCTGCAGGGCACCTATACCGCGACGCTGTCGCAGGGCACCCACACGCTGAGGGTGGTGTATACCAACGGCGCGGCAGTGACCACGACATTTGTGCTGAAGGGCACCACCAGTCCGCACACGGGTGACCCCGGCGTGGGTATTTATCTGGCGAGCGTGGTGCTGAGCATGGCCGGAAGTGCCTATGTGTTTCGCAAGAAGAAAAACGACGACTAAAAACAACAAGCTGATTTAACTATCTAATCGTCCCCTTTTTCAGCCGGACGGCAGGGAGGTAACACACCCCCTGCCGTCCGGTACTCTTTTGGCGGTTGCCTCCATTCAAGTGTAGCTGCCGCCCTGGACGGACGAACTGCGATATAATCCGCAAGCGGTCGGACATGGACAGCGCAGCGGGGGCGTGGCAAGCTAAGGTATGCGCCTTCCGACTGTGCCGAGGGCGCAAGAAGCATCTCAAAGCATAGCCGGTGCGTTGTGAATAAACTCTCGATGCAAAAAAGCATTATGCAGTTGACTTTCACGCTGGTTTTGCCGTATAATATCAGCGTGAAAGTTGGTGATAGGCTTGAAAAACGATGTAATCGAAAAACTGTCTCTTGAAAACCAAGGCGTTCTGAAAACCTCCGATGTTTTGGCTGCCGGTGTCACGAAAGACGCTTTCTATCGGTATATAAAGGAACGTGGGCTGGAAAAGGCCGCACACGGTGTTTATGTGTCTCCCGATGTGTTCCCGGATGAGATGTACCTGCTGCAAGCGCAGTTCCCAAAAGCAATCTTCTCACATGAAGCGGCGCTATATCTGCACAACCTTGCCGAGAAGGAGCCGCTGCCGTTTTCTGTTACTGTTGCGGCAAATTACAACAGCAGAGGATTGGTGGAAAAGGGTGTAAAGGTCTATTATACAAAAGCGGACTGGTATGCCATGGGTATCTGTCTGATTTCTTCAAATGGCGGCCATTTTGTCCGTGCCTATGATATGGAGCGGACGATTTGTGATATAATCCGCAAGCGGTCAGACATGGACAGCGCAGCATTCAACTATGCAATAAGGGAATATATGAAAAAGAAAGACAAAAATCTTGTCAACTTAAGCCATTATGCATCGGTCATGCGAATGGAAAAACAAGTGAACGAGGTGATGGGAGTGTTGTTCTGATGATTAAGACTTCACGGCAGCTTAAGGACAAAGTCCGAAACATGGCACGAGGAGATAGTGCCAAGGCACAACTACTGATACGCAATTATGGTATGGAACGATTCTTAGAGCGAGTATCTCTGTCGGAGCATAGGGATAATTTCATCTTAAAGGGTGGGATGCTTGTATCTGCCATGGTGGGCCTTGAAAACCGCGCCACTATGGATATTGATACGAGTATTCGCAATATGCCGCTGGATACGATAGCCGCAAAAGCAATGGTTGAAGAAATCATTTCTGTGCCTGTTGATGACAATATCCGCTTTGAACTCAATGATTTTGGGACGATTATGGATGATGCGGAGTATAGCGGTGTCCGTATTTCCCTCAATGCGTTTTTAGACGCAACTCGAATACCGCTGAAAATCGATATATCCACGGGAGACGCGATTACGCCAGCCGCTGTCAACTATCAATACAAGTTGATGTTTGAAGAGAGGTATATCACTCTTTGGGCGTATAACCTTGAAACGGTGCTGGCGGAAAAGATAGAAACGGTATTGTCGCGCTCGGTTCTGAATACGCGGCTGCGCGATTTTTACGATTTGTATGTTCTGCAGGATACAGGACTGGAGATTGACAAAGCCACCCTTGCGGCAGCCCTTACTGCGACTGCCCGCAAACGAGGCAGTGAGCAGGCACTGGCACTATATGAGCGAACGCTTGATGAAATCCGAATAAGCCCCCTGATGCGGGAACAATGGGAAAGATACCAAGGAAAAAACAACTATGCAGCAGGTATTGTTTGGGATGATGTGATAAGTGACATTCGTGCTCTTTGCGATGACTGCTGCAAGTAGCACCGATTCACGAGGTACACGCTTTGCGCCCGTACAGGGGCTCAGACGGGTGGATAAGCGTGGGCTACCCGTGTGCTCCTTGTCCTACTGGCTCTCGCAGTATGGCTCAGAAAAGCTCTAAGGGACAGTTGATGCTTTGCAGAAAACTCTCAGACAAAAACAGGAAGGAGTTCCACTCCTTCCTGTTTTTGCCTTCTATTTCCATTTATGGATTTCGCTATCGACCTCGCTGTAAAAAGCTGTTCAGATTAGATGAAGCCTCGGGCACGCGAAGCACTTCGCCTGCGCCGGTGATCAGCGGCGTGCGGGGGTGCGTCCGCACAGGGGGCTCGGGTAGGGCGTGGTAAGCGCGAGATGTGCTGCCCTGCCTGAACCCGTTGCGGCGCGGCACAGCGGGGCTGGGGTACTACGAGTGGACGGCAGACTGAGCCGAAGAATGTCCTCTCTGCAGGTGAATGGCAGTTCCCGCGCCTTCGATAAATGGGGCAAATCGCCCTCCATCAGGAGTCTTTATCCAGCAGAAGTTGTCACCTGTTTCGGAATGTGCAATTTCGCATAGTATATCAAAGATACACGACCAGCCGACATGCTCAGCAAGACTCCGCGTGATATTCTTAAAATTATCGATGCGGTTTTTTGTCTTGTCGTCACGTGTCTCCAAAGGCCTTGTCAGACAGATTGGTTGTGCCTTAGAAACAATGGGTTCCCAAAAAGGAGCCAACGGCCATCTCGAGAGGTTACTATCTGTCGTACTCGCCTCCTTGAAAGTGAGGTATTTACCCATGACGGAGGCGAAAAGTATATCTATTGGTAAGCCAGCCCTCACAGCATTATCTGCACGCTGGTTCCGAAGTTGAATCTCGGCTCGAATCCAATGCTTTCCGTGAATTCTCTGTTCGGCAGCCTTATTATAAAATCTAATAAATACGTCGCCGCCACTAACTCCAAAAGAAACTGTCAACCCATTTTCGATTCTTTTGCCGGTGCGGGTTTCATTGTTTATTATCAAGCGCGATGCATATTTCCCTTCGTCCCGAAATTTCTTGAGTTCCCTTATATCGAGGCTACCATTGAAATCATCATATGCCAGGTCGAGGCGCGTTACATGAGCATCAGACGCAGTAGCGACTTTGCCCAAAACGTCCCAACCAATAGAAGACTCTCGTTCGAATGTTTTGCACCCCTCGCCCGAGAGACTCACCAAGACGCCTTCTTTGTCGAACCCCTGATGGTAAAGGGTTATTCCACCAAAGGAGAGACCGGTTTTATAATCGGCTGAAGGGCCCTTGCGACTTTCAAGAAACTGAAGATGCCTCAATCCCAATTCAGTGCAAATCTCTTGTAAGGTTAGCCCTTTTTTCGTGAAGGAAAGGTAGTCAATGTGTACACAGTTTTTGTTTTCGTTCATAGGTTAATCTCCTCTATGTGCCTATTATCTGTACCCCTCTTGTATGCCCACCCCCCCTGTTAGTAATGTGGGTGCTACCGGCGGATTGAAGATCCGCCGGGCACCGGAAGCCTGCGCCTATGCGGTGGTTCCAAAGTTTTTCCAGCTTTCAGCGCGCACCCATTTTTCGAATTCTCCAACAGGAATAACCACCCTGCGCCTCAACCAAATTGCAGGGAGTTTCCCTTCGTGAACCATTTTATAGATGGTGGGACGGGAGACACCCAACATTTCGGCGGTCTCGGCAATAGTCAAAAATTTTTTCATAACGAGTTCTCCTTTACGTTCTCTCTAATTCAAAATTACCACAAACAAAGATATTGTCAATTACTCCGAGCCCACAAATTTATAAACCCTATCTGGAACAAACATTTGACTATATTTAGCTTGTATGGTATACTATGCATAACAAGATGTAGTATAGATGCGAATGCGTGCAGTGAGAAAAAGTAATTAACGATTACAGGAAAGAAGGCGTTGCTACCACAAATCATGCCTGAACCGGCCTCACAACTGAATCTTCATCCTTTTGTATATTTTCCGTTTTTTTGAATGCGATTTCCCATCCGTCGGACGGTTTGCTGCGGCAAAGACGGACGCTGCCCGTTGGGGTTCTTGGCTTAGATGCCGTTATGTTTGGATACATTTTTTTGGAAAGGATGAAGAACTATGAACAAAAAGTGTTCTGACAGAGACGGCATTAGCACCTTTAAGCGGAAAGACGGTCGTTATGAGGCGCGCGTTCTTGATACGCGGCGGTTCGGCAGCGATGGCAAAAGGAAATACAAGAGCTTCTATGGCGCAACAAAAAAGGAGGCGATGGACAAAGCCATTGCCTTCCTCTACGAAGTAAAACAAGGTGCCTACTGTGATAGCAGCACAGTAACGGTTGCAGAGTGCGTAAATGAGTGGTTCGAAAAAAGAGTCAAAATGAAGCGAGAGCCGCTGACCGTTGCAAGTTATAATGGCATTATTAAAAATCATATCAACCCTAATTTGGGCGGGATTCGTGTGCAGAGCTTGCAGCCGGGCGACATCGAAGATATGGCAGAAACGCTGTCAAAGAAAAAACTCTCCCCGAAGACCGTCAAGAATGTCATCACGGTGCTCCATACGGCTTTAGCCTATGCCATTAAGAAGGGCATCATTGTTAAAAATCCCTGCGAAAATTTAGACATTGAAAAGTGCAAAAAACATAAAATTACTCCGCTGCTTGACGATGAAATTCCGGCATTTCTGAAGGCCATCGAAGCGGACCCGGAGTTCAAAAACGCTTATGCTTTTTGCCTTTTCACCGGTATACGCGAGGGCGAGTGTCTTGGACTCACGTGGGACAAGGTGGACTTCAAAGGCAAGTGCATTACTGTTGAGCAGCAGCTCCAGAAGGACCGCCAAAAGAGCGGTACATACTTCATCAAAAATGCGACAAAAACGAAAAAGCAGCGCACAGTTTACTTAACGGAGGATGCGGTAGCCTGCTTGGAAGACGAGAAAAAGCGGCAGGAGGAAAATGCGAAGCTGGCCAGCGAACTGTGGGATAACGAGTGGAATTTGGTCTTTACAAACGACCTTGGCCGCTACATAATCCCGATGACGTTCTACAAGCACTTCAAGAGAATTGCCGAAAAAATTGGGCGTCCGGATTTGCGTCCCCACGACCTGCGGTACACCTTGGCCACCGTTGCGATCGCCATCGGCTCGGACGTAAAATCTCTGCAGGACATGCTGGGTCACACCACGGCAACGATGACGCTCGACGTGTACGCCCATCCTTCGGAGAAGCGGCAACGCGAGGTGGTGGGTGGTATACAGAAGCATTTTAGAGGACTCGCTAAAGGCGAGGAAAAACAGGGCCAGTAACCACATTTGTGGTCAAAATTATGGTCAAACCCCCATTTTGGCATAAAAGAAAACCCTGTAACCAGCATGGTTACAGGGTTTTTCGTTGGCGCAGTGGGAGGGATTCGAACCCTCGTGCCGCTTTTGACGACAACACGATTTCCAGTCGTGCTCGTTATGACCTCTTCGATACCACTGCATATTTGATTTGCTGACAAACAGCATGGACTATTATACCAAAAATGCGTATTTTGTCAAGACGGAATTTTTGCAGGGCTATCTAAAATCTGATGTGGGATTTTTTTGTTTTAGAGTTTTTGAGAAAGGCGGTTGCTCTAAAGTCTTATGTGGGGTTTTCTCGTTTAGGGCTGTTCGGGGAAAAGCGGTCGCTGTAAAGTTTTATGTGGGATTTCTCAGCAAGGGGAGCTTACACTCAAAATCACAGGCGTCTGCCTGAGATATTTCCTTGAAATGAAAGACCTTATCAAAGTGCTTTTACCGCTCAAAAGAACTTGACGCGCCTTGCCTTACTCTGTATAATATGTATAAATACATATCAATACGCAAAAGAAGGGGCGCGACTATGAGAAGTCAGGTCAAAACAAAAGAGCGCGTTCGGCAACATGGCGAAGTCTTTACCGCAGAGCGGGAAGTAATGGCCATGATGGATTTAGTGAAAGAAGATGCATCTAACATAGATAGCACCTTCTTTGAACCAGCCTGCGGTGATGGAAACTTCCTTGCGGAGATTTTATCGAGGAAGATGCGAAGTGTTTTCAAAGTTGCCTTGTCCAATGATGCAGACTGCGAATACTGGGCTACAAGAGCGTTCTCGACCATTTACGGGGTCGATATCATGCTGGACAATGTGGAGGAAGCGAGAAACCGTCTATTCGACAGTTTTTTCGCTCTCTTTATAAACCGATATAAGCATCAACCAACCTCCATCTGTCAGGACAGTGTGAGGTTTATTCTCAGCCAAAACATTCAATGTGGCGACACTCTGGCTTGCAAGCAGAGCGACGGAAATCCTTTGACAATTACAAAATGGGCTTTTGATGACGGAGGCGGCCTGACTGTCAGCTTATTTGATTATAGGGATATGGTAGACTCCGGATGCTCCTGTCTACCGCAAAGAATTCTTCCGAGGATACCATACTTCCTACTTCCCGCAATTATCAAATAAAAGCAATCTCACAATGAGAAGATGAGAACCTCTTATAACAGCATTGGCAGACACATAGTGCTGCCTTTGGCTGTTTTTACTGGTCATATTCATTAAGCCCTCGTTGAGCGGAAATGCCCACAATTCCTGTGGACGGCAGGCAGATTTCGTGGTATGATATGTATGATTAAGTATCAATGCACCTTTTGGAAGGAGCTTAAATTGTGACGCAAGTAAAATCTAAAAAAAGGGTTGCTGACCACGGCGAGGTATTCACCGCCGAGAGAGAGGTCAAAGCCATGTGTGACCTCGTGGAGCAAGAGTGCCTCAGAATTGACTCACGCTTTCTGGAGCCGGCCTGCGGCGATGGAAACTTTCTTGCCGAAATCCTTGGCAGAAAGCTGTCCGTTGTAAAGGAGAGATACCAGCGAAGCACCTTTGACTGGGAACGCAACGCACTATTGGCTCTCGGCAGCCTATATGGTGTCGATATTCTTTCAGACAACTGCGAGGTCTGCCGTGAACGACTTATGAAAATATGGGATAAGGCCTACAAATCCGTCTGCAAGAAAGAATGTAACGAAGATACGCGAAGGGCTGCACACTATATTCTGAAGCAGAACATCGTTTGTGGGAATGCCCTTACACTCCGCCGTGTTGACGCTCATCAACAGGATACACCTGACCCTATAGTTTTTTCCGAATGGACTTTTCCGCAAAACAACGCTTTTATTCACAGAAAAGACTATACATTTGCCGAACTGTTAGATGAAAAGCCAAATGAAAGCGAAACCGAGCAACAAACTCTGTTTGATGTGAATGCCGCCGCAGACGGAGAAGGTAAGTTTATTCAAGAATATGTCTGCCACTATCGTCAGCTCGGTGCTGAAAGTGATAATGAACAATTAGAATTGACTATTTGAGGAGGGCTGTATCATGGCCGAAGGATTCTTCGACAAAATCTATAATCCGGATGTCCTGTCGTGCCTCGCAAATCTATCCAACGATGAGGTTTTCACTCCGCCCGAAATTGCCAATCAGATGCTGGATATGCTCCCGCAAGAGCTGTTTCAGAACCCCGACACCACCTTTTTGGACCCTGCCTGCAAGAGTGGTGTGTTTCTGCGCGAGATTGCCAAGAGGTTAATTGTTGGTCTGGAACCCCAGTTTCCCGACCTGCAAGAACGGGTTGACCACATTTTCCACAAGCAAATTTACGGTATCGCTATCACAGAATTAACCAGTTTGTTATCCCGCCGGAGTGCCTACTGCTCCAAGTATCCGAACAGCGAGTTTTCTGTCAGCCAATTCGACAATGCAGAGGGCAATATTCGCTTTCGGCGTGTCGAACATGGCTGGGATAAAAGTGGAAAGTGCGTATTCTGCGGCGCATCAAAATCAGAATATGACCGTGATGAGGGGCTGGAAACTCATGCATATGAATGGATTCACACCCTAAAACCAGAGGAGCTTTTCAATATGAAATTTGATGTAATAATCTCGAATCCGCCCTTTCAGTTGTCAGATGGAGGTTTCCGCGTTAGTGCATCCCCTATTTATAATTTGTTTATAGAACAAGCAAAAAAATTAAACCCTCGATATCTTACAATGATTATCCCTGCACGATGGTTTTCTGGTGGAAAAGGGTTGGATGAGTTTAGAGATAGGATGCTGTCGGATAAATCATTACGGATTATACATGATTTTCCAGAAGCGGCAGATTGCTTCTCTGGCGTTCAAATTAAAGGTGGCGTTTGCTACTTTTTGTGGGATAGAGACAACAAGGGAGATTGTGCAGTTACAACACACCATGGAGATAATATCGGGCAGACCGAAAGTAGACCCTTGCTTGAAAAGGGGTGCGATGTTTTTATTCGTTACAATGAAGCAATCGAAATTCTACATAAGATTCAGTCGTTTAACGAGAGTTCCTTTGAACCTCTTGTGAGTCCTCGAAAACCTTTTGGCTTAGATACTCTGTATAGAGGCAAAAAAAGCGGAAATATTCTTCTATACGAAAATGGTGGCACAAGTTATATTGATGAAAAAGATTTGGTGAAGAACTTTGATTGGGCGCAAAAATCAAAGGTCTTTATCCCAGAAGCTGGTAGTGGAAGCGATTCCTTTCCCCATCCCATTTTAGGGAAACCTTTTTTGGGTACAACCGGAACGGCAAGTACAGAAACATATCTCTTAATTGGCCCTTTTGCAAGTGACGAAATATCCAAAAATGTTATTTCCTATATAACCACAAAATTTTTCCGCTTCTTGGTTATGTTGAAGAAGCCTTCTCAACACGCAACGAGTAAGGTTTATTCGTTTGTTCCTATTCAAGACTTTTCTAAACCTTGGACTGACGAAGAGCTTTATGCAAAGTATGGGTTGACTGAAGACGAAATCGGCTTTATCGAGTCTATGATTAAGCCAATGGACCTGAGCGGTAATGGTGATAGCGATGACAAGGGATGAAGTGTGCGACCTGTTTAACAGCAATCCGTGCCTGACGCTTCCAATTATTGTTGAAACTGGCAGCTCTGTGCAGGGAGAGCTGGAAAAACGCTGGGACTCGTTTTTTGAATTCTTACACCGCACCGAAGCCCTCTATTCCTGTATTGAACCCGCAGAGTATAGCAGGGAGAAAATTACAGACGCATTCAAAAACTATTACGCTGGGGATTTCGGGAAAGCAAGTGAGAATTTATTCGATATTGTCAAAACTTTGATTGACAAATACAGATGCAAAAATCTCATCACTGATATAAGTTCCCTATACATCGGAAACGAATCTAAGAATTGGTTCCGTGCCAGAACTGGAACTTTTTATCCGTTTAGTAAGGACGATATGAAACATATCCCGACCGATAAACGTGAGTTTATCGGGAGCAATCGATACAGTTCAAATGGAATCCCATGTCTCTACTTGGCGAATTCCATTTTGACCTGTTGGGAAGAGCTTAACCGTCCATCGCTGGATAGTTTTTGGGTAAGTCGCTTTTGGCCGGTCAAAGAGATTCGGGTATTGAATCTCTCGGTAACTGGATACGAGATTATCAATGCACAGCAATACATAAGAACCGTTTCTGAGAACAAGGACGCCTATGACCAAGTTGTTGTCGATTTCTTCTCAACATGGGTTTTACAAAGTGCTTGTTCAGTTGCAGTTCGCAGCAAGGCGAATCGCTTGTTCAGAGAGGAATATCTCATTCCGCAACTATTGATGCAGAATGTGAAACGATTTGATGCAAACGCCATCATGTACTTCTCTACGAAGACACCACTTTTAATTGGCGATAAGGAGATTGCGACCAATTTTCAGACAAGTGCTTCTTGGATAGCTAAAGCGATTGCACTTCCGGTTTTTGAGACAACGGGCGACCGCTTTTCGGCACAAATAAATGAAGACTTTGCTGTTTCTCTGCCAATCAATATTGGGCTCTATCAAAATCACCTCATGCCACAGGAACCGCCGTTTATTTCTGATGAAAACTGGAGTCGAATTTCTGCGCCGGCATATATCACATTAGCGCCTGCGATTTATGGTAAAACGGTATTCTACAGATGTGAAACAGAGTTGTTTCAATCCTGCTATAAGCTATCTGAAAAGGAAGGGAGTGACAAAACCTAATGCCTGACATGGAATTCTTTGCCCAGCGACCTGCTGTTGTTCCTCAAATTTACGCCTACACTCTGCCCGATGTGACGACCCATCAGGGGTACATCAAGGTTGGTTATACCGAGCGCGAGGATGTAAACGAGCGTATCCGTGAACAGCTCCATACCAGCGCAGTACGCTACAAGCTGCTGTTTACCGCTTCGGCTATGCGCTCAGACGGCACCTGCTTCACCGACCATGATATCCACGCAATCCTTCGCCGCAGAGGATTTCCGCATATTTTCGATGAAGACAATGAGTGGTTCAAGTGCAGCGAGTCTGATGTGCAAGCGGCTATCGTAGCGGTTCGTGACGAAATCGCGAACATTGAAAATCGCACGGAAACCTTTTCCATGCGCCCGGAACAGGTTCGTGCGGTTCAAATGACAATGGACTACTACCAGAAGACGAACACAGAAGAACCCAATATGGTCCCAAAGTTTCTGTGGAATGCAAAAATGCGTTTCGGAAAAACCTTTGCCTCTTATGAGTTGGCGAAAAAAATGGGACTTAAAAGGGTGCTGGTTCTGACCTTCAAGCCCGCTGTTGAATCTGCGTGGCGTGAAGACCTGATGACCCATGTGGACTTCGAGGGTTGGCAGTTTGTATCCAACAAAGATGCTCACAATAACAATCTGAACATCGATGAACAGTACGCAAAGGCAGATAAAACCCGCCCCATTGTTGTATTCGGTTCTTTCCAAGACCTGCTGGGAACCAACGAGAGTGGTGGCATCAAAGCGAAAAACGAGTTTATCCATTCGGATAATTGGGACTTGGTCATCTTCGACGAATATCACTTCGGCGCATGGCGTGAAAACGCTGCGAAGCTGTTTGAGCGTCCCGATGATGAAGACGTTGATTTCGACCAAGAAGAGTACAGCAAGAAAGAGGCGGGTAATGCTTACAACGAATCTTTCTTGCCCATCACAACACGATACTATCTGTTCCTGTCCGGTACTCCTTTCCGTGCGCTGAACAGCGGCGAGTTCATTGAAGAGCAAATTTTCAACTGGACTTATTCCGATGAACAGAAAGCAAAAGAATCGTGGCGTGGGTCCAACAATCCATATTTGTCGCTGCCACGCATGGTTTTAATGACCTATAAAATCCCTGACAGTATTCGTCAAATAGCCATGCAGGGAGAATTCGACGAGTTTGACTTAAATGTTTTCTTTTCCGCAAAAACCGAAAAGAACAGGCCCGAAAGTGCAAAATTCGTCTATGAGAACGAAGTCCAAAAGTGGCTCGACCTCATCCGTGGAGCATATCTTCCGTCGAATGTAGATGATTTGAAGTTAGGGCAAGACAAGCGACCTCCTATGCCATACTCTGATGTCAGATTGATGAGTGTCCTGACCCACACGCTCTGGTTCCTCCCTAATGTGGCAAGCTGTTATGCCATGCATAATCTGCTGATGCAGAAGCAGAACAACTTCTACCATGAATTCGCCATCAATGTCTGCGCCGGAACGAAGGCGGGTATCGGATTAGACGCATTAACCCCTGTAGAACGCTCTATGGGCAATCCTTTGGAGACTAAGACAATTACCCTCTCGTGCGGTAAACTCACCACAGGCGTAACTATACGCCCGTGGACGGGTGTTTTTATGCTTCGCAATCTGAAAAGCCCGGAGACATACTTCCAAACGGCTTTCCGTGTGCAATCGCCGTGGACCATTAAGGATGATAGCGGGAATCAGGAAATCATCAAGAAAGAATGCTATGTTTTTGACTTTGCGTTAGACCGTGCTCTCCGCGAGATTTCCCAGTACAGTTGCAGCCTTGATGCCAAGGAAGCGGACCCGGAGAAAAAGGTTGACGAATTTATCAAATTCTTGCCTGTTTTGGCCTATGATGGCAGTTCCATGAAACAGGTCAGCGCACAGGACATTCTCGATATTACACTGGCTGGCACCTCAGCAACACTGCTGGCTCGCCGCTGGCAGTCTGCATTGTTGGTGAATGTGGACAATACCACGCTCAAGCGCCTTATGGACTCTAAAGACGCAATGGATGCGCTTTCACGCATTGAGGCATTCCGCAGCCTTAATAATGACATTCAGACCATTATCAATAAGTCCGAGGCGGTCAAAAAGGCAAAAGAGAAGGGTGAAAAGCCAACACCGGAGGAGAAAAAGCAGATTTCTGACGCTGAGAAGGAATTTAAGTCCAAACGCAAAGAAATTCAAGAAAAGTTGATGAAGTTTGCAACACGAATCCCCGTATTCATGTTTTTGACAGACTATCGTGAGCGTTCTCTGAAGGATGTTATCACGCAGCTTGAACCGGGGCTTTTCAAAAAGGTCACGGGCCTTGATGTGAAGGATTTTGACCTGCTGTGTTCTCTGGGTGTGTTTAACGCAAACCTGATGAACGATGCTATTTTCAAATTCAAACGCTATGAAGATGCCTCGCTGTCTTATACCGGCATTGATAAGAACGCTGATAAGGCAGTCGGCGGTTGGGATACCGTCTTGCGGCGTGAGGAGTATGAAAAGTTGTTCTTTAACCAGCAGAAAACGATGAAAGACGCTGAAACTCCTTCTGCCGAAGGAGTCCATCCATTCACGGACAAGCCCGGTAAGAAAGGTCAGGACGCAAAGACCGCTGCGAAACCCGTTTCTGTCACTGCTCCAATCGGTAAAAAATCAACAGCGATATCGGTTCTTGCCTCCACAACGCCCGTGAAACCTAAAAAGCTGGATATTCCTGAAGTCACAGTCGGAATGGTTGCTATGCATAAAAAATTCGGCAAAGGAACGATTTCTAACATTGATAAGGCGGGAAAACACCTCCGGGTTAAATTCGCAGAGGGCGGAGAAAAAGCGTTCATCTACCCTGACGCATTTGTGCAAGGGTTTCTTACTCTTGAAAAGGGAGAGTAATGCATATGGGAAAACCTCGGAAAGACGGACAGCGGTTTAACATGGTAATGGACCGCACGCTGTATAATAGGTTGGCTTTCTACGCTGATGAAAAGGGGCAAACCATGACACTTGCTATCGAAAGGTTTTTGAAACAGTGTCTCGATGAGGCAGGTGTCCCTGAAGATGTCCCCCGCAAAGAAGAACAATGATGAGAGCGACACCCCGCAAGGGGTGCCGCTCTTTGCGCCACTTTTCCATATTATTTCAAGTATTTGTGTCCCGCAAAAGTGCAAATCAGATAACTATTTCGCCACACTTTTTTGCAATATTCACTTGCAAGTATAGAACACTTGTACTATACTATAAACAAGGCGGCGGTCGCCTTAATTTCGCTATCGGAGGGCTGTACTTATGGCAAGGAATCATACAGAAGCTATATGCTGTGAAAGGGGGATAAGAAATCGCCCATAGAAAGGAGAGTTTTTCAATGAAAGCAAAGAAAACGGACAACGGCAAGATAACCGCACTATACGAGCGTCTTTCCCGCGACGACGACCTCACAGGCGACAGTAACAGTATAATCAATCAAAAGAAGCTGCTTGAAGATTATGCAAAGGAGCATGGATTTACGAATTGTGTCCACTTTACTGATGACGGCTGGTCTGGCGCAAACTTTGACCGCCCTAATTGGAAACGCATGATTGCAGCCATAGAAGCCGGAGAGGTTTCCCATGTGCTGGTAAAGGATTTAAGTCGTGTCGGCAGAGATTATCTGCAAGTGGGATTTTACACAGAAGTCATGTTCAAGGAGCGGGGCGTCCGTTTTATTGCCATAGCAAACGGAGTTGACAGCGACAAGCGCGAAAGCAGCGAGTTTGCCCCGTTTTTGAATATTATGAACGAATGGTATGTGCGTGATAGCAGCCGAAAAATAACAAGCGTTCTCCACGCAAGAGGAATGTCCGGCAAGCATACAAACAGCCATTGTATTTATGGCTATAAGAAAGACCCTAATGACAAAGACCACTGGATTATCGACGAGGAAGCCGCCGAGGTAGTACGCCGGATTTACCGCATGGCGTTGGAGAGCAAAGGCCCGTATGAAATTGCCCGTATCCTTGCTTTGGAAAAGGTTGAAAGACCGTCCTATTATCTTGCACAGCGCGGCGTGGGGAAACATCAGTCTAATTTTAACCCCGCTGAACGGTACACATGGCGTGGCGGCACAGTTGCCGATATTCTATCCAAGCCGGAGTATATGGGGCATACAGTAAACTTCCGCACCTATAAAGAAAGCTACAAAGACAAACGCTCCAGAATGACACCCAAAGAGGATTTAGTCATTTTTGAAAATACGCAGGAAGCTATTATTGACAAGGAAACATGGGAGCGCGTCCAGAGCTTGCGGAAAACGATACGCCGGACGGACACCATAGGCGCGGCAAATCCTTTAACGGGCTTGATGTTTTGCGCGGATTGCGGGGCTAAGATGTATAACCACAGGGGCGGGGCTGGACTGGCGCGGGACTGGGCGGGGCGACCCAACGGCAGGAAGCGTCCAGAACGCGACGAGTACAACTGTTCCCGTTATGATTTAGGCAACCAGCACTATAATAGATACTGCACGACGCACCTTATCCGCACAGCCGTTGTAAATGAGCTTCTGCTTGAAGCTATCAAGGAAGTATGCGACTACGCGCTGAACAATGAAGCGGCATTTATGGAGCAGGTCTGCTCTGCTTCCAGCGAGCGGCAGGTGAAAGCGGCAAAGGCAATCCGGCAGAGAAAACAGCGCAGCGAGAAACGAGCCGACGAATTGAGCCGCTTAATCCGCAAGCTCTATGAGGACAATGTAAACGGCAGACTTTCTGATAAGCTCTTTGAACAAATGCTGCATGATTTTGAAGCGGAGTTAGAGAGTTTAACCGAGAGCGTTACCCAAGACGAGCAGGAGCTTGACCGTATAAGCCGGGAAACCGTCAACGCTGAAAAATTCCTTGCCCTTGTCAAAAAATATACGGATTTTTCCGAGCTTACCCCCGCCATGATAAATGAATTTGTTGAAAAAATCCTTGTCCACCAAGCCGAGGGAAAAGGGGCGAGCCGCACACAGGAGGTTGAGATTTTCTTTAACTTTGTCGGCAAGGTAGAAATCCCCCATGAGGAAATCGTACTGACAGAGGAAGAAAAAGCGGCATTGGCAGAGCAGGAACGGCGCAGAGCAAAAAAAGCCGAATACAACCGCCGCTATATGGAGAAAAAACGCAGAGAATGGAGAGAACAGCGGGAACGGGAGCAGGAGCAAAAGCCCCATAAACTTCCCCCTGTCGCAGACGAGAAAGGAAAAAAGAGCGCATGAGAAGATTGATTGACAACGGTACTACTTCACCCGCCAGACCGCCCTATATCGGGCATTATGGACACTTGCGGAAAGCCTATCTTGAGGGCTACCGCCCCGATCTCTACAACGCCCTTGTCGCAAGCGAAACCCTCTATGAGCATTGCGCCGAGATTGAAGCCGCCGTCCGTCGCCGCCTTGACCTCATTATCCCGCAGCTTGCCGAGGGTGCGGGCGCAACCGAGGAACTGAAAGCCGCAGACCCCATGCAATGGGTGGGGCTGATGAACACCTGCAAGGCGCAAGCGGAGGAAATCGTCAAGTTTGAGCTTATCTATGTATGAGCGTCAAGAGCCGGAAAAATCCCATATTTCACGATAGAAACGCTCTGGACGAGGAATGTATCGCCGGAGCGTTTTCTATTTGAAAATCCTCATTTTCCCCAAGTCAAGAGCCGGGAAAAACACCCGAAAAATGCCCCTATTGCGTAACAGGGGCGCAGAAAGGAGAGTTTATGAGAACAGGGCTTACGAAGCAGGAAAAGACCACCGATATATGGTTTGACGAGAAAGACCCCCTTATCCATATCCGCACACACAACACCGACTTAAAGAAGCGGCTTGCCGCCTACTCCGGACAGCACCCCGACCAGTGCCGCCAGACCGACGCAGACCCCGAAACGGGCTGCATGGAGTTTGATATTGCAAAGGGGCGTTTCTCTTTCCGTCTGACCGCCCCATACAGTGAGGAACGGAGGAACGCCGCCAGCAAAGCGGCAAAGAAACATTCCGGCAACTTGACACACCCTATTCAAAAAGATGTGCTATAATTTTTTTGAAAAAGTTTCGGATTAGATGTAGTATTTGCCGCTGAAACCGTAGTACATAGGTGAAGCCCGAAAGGAGGCGGTGAGATGATAGACGACGAAAAAATCATAGAAATGTTTTTTGGACGTTCAGAACAAGGCATACGAGAGCTGGATATAAAATACGGAAAGGTCTGCCACAATCTTTCCTACCATATCGTAGGCAGCAGACAAGACGCGGAGGAATGTGTAAACGACGCTTATTTAGGCGCATGGAACGCCATTCCCCCGGCACGACCTAACCCGCTGCTATCTTATCTTGTTAAAATCGTTCGGAACATTTCACTCAAAATCTATTGGAGAAAGGAAGCAGCCAAACGGAGCAGCCATTACACGATTGCTTTGGAAGAAATTGAAGCCTGTATAGCAGCCCCGAATACAGTAGAAGCAGAAATCGAAGCCAAAGAGTTAGCCCGTATCATTGAAGCATTTTTAGACACGCTGACTACCGAAAACCGCGTTATTTTCATGCGCCGCTATTGGTTTTCCGACAGCTATAAGGACATAGCCGAGTTTATGGGGCTTTCAGAAAAAAACATTTCTGTCCGGCTGACCCGTATCCGCGAGAAGATGAAGCAATATTTGATTGAAAGAGAGGTATTCGTATGAATGCAAAGAAGTTTTCCGACGCTATGAGCGAGCTTGACACAAAATATGTCGATGAAGCTCTCAACTACAAGAAGAAAGCCAAAAAGCCCATTTGGGTAAAGTGGGGGGCTATTGCAGCTTGCTTGTGCTTGATGATACCATTGACCGCATTTGCCGTTGATATAATTCAATATAATGCAGCGGTTGATTATCTCAATTCTCTCGGCATTGCTGTTGAAGATTTGAGCGACTATTCTCATAAAGAAATAAAAGAAGCTGCAAAAACGATTGACGCAGGAGAAAGTAACCCGTTGACTGAAGAAATCCTTAGTCTAATACCAGAAAACAAAAAACCGCTCGATACACCGACGCAGGTAACATCTGAGCAAATTAAAGAACTAACACCGACCATGACAAGAGAAGATGTTCTTTCTCTTTTAGGTGACACACAAGATGTTGGCTCAGGCATTTATATATATCTTTACGAAGTAGACCAACAATACCTGCTGCGTATTCCTTTTGCAAGCGATGAAGCACAATTAGGTGTAACAGGAGAAGATTTGCTAAAGGCATTGGTTCCCATTTCTGGAGATATTGCTCCTATGGTCTATGTAAATGATACGCTTTATCAAATCGTTGACTCTCAACCCAACTTCGCAGATGAAAAAAGTTCTTTCAATTTGTTAGGAAAAATCGAAAACACAGTTAGTTCTTCGGAAGAACCAAAAGAAAATTTCCAAGCAAATGATGATATTGTAGGGGCTGCGGTTTATCAGTACGGCGATAACATTGTCGTTGAGTTTGAGGGAAAATACTGGTTATATGAACACTATCATAACACAGACTTTGACGGAAACTCAGACTGATATGCCCCACGCCCAAACAAGCCATACTTCTGATGAAAAAGTATCCGAACAAAACCTTCTTGCAAAGTAAATAAGTTTTCTATTTTACAAGGGCAGCCGAGAAAATCGACTGTCCTTTTTCTATGCTTATGAGCAGAAAGGAGCGCCCAACCATGACAAAGCCAAGAGAGAAAACCCGCGAGGAGTTGCAAGCCGAGATTGAGGACGGAAAGAAGAAAATCCGGCAGTTTGAGAACCGAGAAAAGATGTTGCGTCAGAAGCTATCCAAAGAGGAACGCAGAACGCGCAGCCACCGCCTTATTGTCCGGGGCGCGGTCTTTGAAAGCATTGTGCCGGAAGCAAAGAACATGACCGACGAGGAAGCCACAGCACTTCTCCGGCTTGCCTTGACGAGTGAACCAGCGCGGGAATATCTGAAAAAACGAGCAGAGGGAGCGACAAGCTGAAAATCCCTTAGGAACTAAGGGCGCACTTATACACCCTTACGGGCGTGTGCGCTCTGCCGAGGGCTTATCTCCGCACAGGGAGATTTCCCCGCGC
>OHFP01000382.1_pt1 | contig 24780 bp, 22 predicted proteins | sample 1567591 | NCBI WGS metagenome assembly OHFP01 (sample SAMEA3879547, study PRJEB24766) | human gut metagenome | biome: human-associated habitat; feature: feces | place: USA | collected 1985/1987 | reverse complement strand
TTCATCTTGTCAAGATACCGTGCAATCTTCTCAAAGTGCAAAAGTGCAGAGTGCAGACAACGATAATCCGTATAATCATGAGTGAGTATCGGTTTCATCTACAGAAGTACAGTTACGGTAGCAAAATCAGCTGCCCTAACTGTGGCAAAAGCCGTTGCTTCGTCAGGTATGTCGATGAGGAAGGCATCATCCGGTTTCCGGACATGGTGGGTAAATGCGACCATGAGAACTCGTGCGGGTATCATTATACACCACGGGAATATTTTCATGACAATCCGGATATATTGCAGGCCGGGACTCAAGGCTTACAGAAGTCACCTCGCCAGACCGTGAAAATTTCTGCTCCTGTTCCGCCGACCTTTATATACCCTAAAGTAGTTGAGAGAAGCCTTGCGGATTACGGTCGGAATCCTTTATACCGCTACTTGTGCGGAGTCTTCGGTGAAGCGGAGACGGACAGACTTTTCAGCCTTTATAAAGTTGGAACTTCCAATAAGTGGGGCGGTTCTACGGTCTATTGGCAGACAGACATATCCGGCAAGGTAAGGACAGGGAAAATAATGCTGTATGATTCCTCGACAGGCCATCGGATAAAAGAGCCACATTCCTATGTCGGCTGGGCACATTCGGAACTGCGGCTTACCAACTTCCATCTGCGGCAATGCCTGTTCGGAGAACATCTGTTGAATACTTCTGCTACCGCACCTGTAATGCTGGTCGAGAGTGAGAAGACATCCATCATAATGAGCCATTTCATTCCGGATTATATCTGGCTTGCCACAGGTGGCAAGAATGGGTGTTTCAACAGCGAGGCGATGCAGGTGCTGCATGGCAGAGATGTAACGCTAATCCCGGATTTGGGAGCAGCCGATTTATGGAAAGAGAAGGCATCAATGCTGTTCGGGATCTGCAAAAGCGTTACCGTATCCGATATGTTGGAGCAGATCGCTACCGAAGAACAGCGGGAGCAAGGTCTGGACATCGCGGACTTCTTCCTGTTCTCCCCGACCAAGCGGCAGATGCTTCAGTTGATGATTGAAAAGAATCCGGCAGTCCAGCTGCTGATTGATGAATTGGGGCTGGAACTCGTCGAGTGACACAGAAACAAACTGAGTGCTTTGTTTCCTGCCAATCCGATTCATGTCTGGGCTTGCCCGTGTGCCACTAAATTTATTTCGGGGTAGCCTAATACCCCACTCGCCTTTCAGCGGCGGGTGGGGTGCCACTCAATCTGCAAGCAGGGGTATGTAAAAAAATAAACTTCGTGGTACAGGATTACTTTTTTAGAATCGCTTTCGATGACTTGATTAAATATTACTACCTTTGCTGAAATTGTAATAATATCATTAGTTTTATGGCTCAGAAGAAAAACTTTTTGGATAAACGTAAGGCTGTTAATTTTTTGGATTTATTCGCTGGAGCCGGTGGATTCAGTGAGGGGTTTATGCAGGCATATACGGATGATAAGTATTACAATTTTATTCTTGCAAGTGATATAAACGAGAATTGTGAGTTGACACACAGGGTAAGATATAATGTACAGTTGGGCCTTGCTACAGAGTTCCTTACTGAAGACATTATGTCTGAATCATTTCTTTCAGATTTAATGAAAATGGTCGGAAAGACAAAGATTGATGTTGTTACTGGAGGTCCAAGTTGCCAATCTTTCAGTCTGTCTGGCCGTAGACGTAAGTTCGATAAAAGAGATAATCTGTTTGAGCATTATTTGAAAGTGATCGTGGCTCTCCGTCCGAAATACTTTGTTATGGAAAATGTGAAAGGTATTCTTACTAAGGACAAAGGGAGGTTTAAAGATGAGATCATGCGTCAAATACGATCTATAATTGATTATAAACAGGTGTCAGTTCTTTATGATTATGTAGATAATTTGTTGAATAGGACAGCCTCATCTTATGAGAAGAAATGTTTTATAAGCAAGTTGCATTTGGAGATAGACGATGAATCGAAAATTGATTCTAACATTAATACATATATCCAGATTGTAGAAGATTTGTTTAAGGAGTTAACTCGCTCTATTGAATATAGAATAAGCAAGTCGGATCGAAATATCAGTACAATACGGCATGGCCTGAATCTTCTTAGACACAATACGGAAAGAAAGAATATTCAGAATGCTGTCATTCAGGAAAAAGCAGTATCTAATATTGATAATGATGCATTCGTCTCTGAAATGAATAGTTTTATTGCCTCTATGGAAGATGATGCCATCATTAGCAAGATGGTAGATGCGATTGACTGTGTAAAGTCATTCGCTGTACAGAAAGAGAAAGTTGGCATTTTGAAATCATTACTCAGAATATACGCCATGACTCTAGATGAATGCTTTGAGGCTTTAAAGGTATATGCACAAAAAGATGGTAGTGAGGATAATTTCGAGAAAGTGTTGGATAAGATTCGTCTATATAGAATAGATAGGCCTATAGTTGTCCTTTCTTCTGATTACGGAGTTCCGCAGAATAGAGAGAGGGTTCTGTTTATTGGCTGCCGTAAAGATCAGAAGCTGATAACAGATATTCCGCCAACTGTATCTCAGGATGAAAAGGTAACTGTGTATGAAGCCATCTCTGATCTTGATTTCATTGGTAATGGAGAAACTAGAACCACATACGGGAATCCTAAGAAGAATGCAACACTTGATAGACTGATTATACCGAGATCAATTGATGGGGCAGTAAAAGAAGGAGTAGAAATGCACAAGTTCTACGAATGGTCTAGACTCGGCAGATTAGAACATCGTTTTGAATTTGAATGTAAACCATTTTATGTAAAATCAGTAGAAGACTTAAACAATGGGTCTAAACATGTAGAAATGGATTTATTCAATCATCAGACCAGTGCGCAGAGTGACGCTGTTAAGACAAGACTTGCTATAATAGCTAAGCACGGGGAATATGATGACGCTTGTAAGGAAGAACTTAAAGAGAAAAATCTGGAATCGCAGAAAAGGAATTATACCGTCCTGAATCCAAAAGGGCAAAGCCCAACCATTGTTACTATGCCTGATGATTTTATACATTATTCACAACCAAGGGCACTTACAGTAAGAGAAATGGCAAGGCTACAGTCTTTTGATGATTCTTTTGTATTTCAGGGGAAGAGACAGACAGGAGGAGATAAAAGGAAATCAGAGATTCCACAATATACTCTTGTCGGGAATGCTGTTCCGCCATTGATGGCAAGAGCTATTGCTAATACCATTCTTAATAATATTAAATAGGCCTATGATACATATGCGTCCATTTACTCCATTTGAGAAACGCAATATGGAGTATTTAGTAAATAAGAATATAAAATTCACTCAGGTTCAGATTACCCAAACGGGTTTGAAAAAATCAATCATGGATGCAACTGCTCCTATGCGAGCCTATTTCAAGGAGAATGGTATCCATGATTATGCCTTACAGAAGAAAGGGCAAGATAATAAGGTTATTGTTCATACTCATATTCTTACTGATTTTAAAGATATTGATACCCAGACTTCTTTATATCGTCCTGAAACCAAGGATGGAGATCCTCGAATTTGGGTTTACAAACTGAAGGATACGACTGATGCAGATGACATTCATGCAATTATAGCATTGAATCCGGAAGAACTTTATGTTATCAATTTAACGAAAGTAGATATCATTAAATGCTGTGAGACTTCCATAGCAAATCCCGTTCAAGATCTAATTCTACTATTGTCTGATAATGCGGATAGAATATCTGAAGAACTCCTTGGGAGGTTGATGGAATTTCAAGGTATGTGGATAGATACAGGTCTTAAAGCAGATACAGCTATAGGAAGACAAGTAGAGAGTCTTTTGGGAATAGATATGAATGATTCTCCTCTTCCAGATTATAAAGGTATTGAATTAAAGAGCTTTAGAGCTAAAAGGCCTAATATAAAAAAGAATTTGTTTTGCAAAGTTCCTGATTGGGATATCAGTAAACTTAAGAGTGGAGCTGAAATTGTAGAGAAATACGGTTACCTGTCAGGTGGTATAAAGTCATATAGGAATACGCTTAGCTGTAAGTTCCCTAACTCACAAAATTTGAGGCTAAATATGAATTATCCGTCTGATTTGCTGGAAATAGAAGAAGATAAAGTTATTGGTCCTGACTTGTTCAGAAAAGTTGCTGATGTTGCTGTGTGGCGGTTGCAGACGCTACATAAATGCTTGCTACTTAAACATCACGAGACTTTCTGGATTGAAGTAGACACAAGAATTAATGAGTTTGGAAGGGAGCAGTTTCGTTTCAACAAAATTGAGCATACTAGAAATCCAATTGTTTCTCAATTTGATATTTTGCTAGAACAAAGCATGATTACTGTTGATTTATTACTTGGCCGTCCTAAGTTTAATCCCGTTTCTGGTGAAAAGAAAAAAGGAGGGGATGCTGTTAGTTTCAAGATAAAGAAGAATGCTGCTGGGCTTTTGTTTCCGGATAGTGTGACATATTCTTTTTAGATGTTGAATGAACTAAAATGTGCATTGATTCCAACTATTATGGGTTCTTGGTTAATAAGTTCATTATTATTTTCGTTCGCAAAAGAGAATTAATACAAAAAGTGGAATAAATAGATTAAGAATCGTTCAGTTGAGTATACTTTTTAATTAAAATGTAACAATATGAAAGAGAATATTGATTCAAAAAACATAGGGAATAGAAAATTCATCATTGAGTTGCGTTATGACTCAAAGGTAACAATGCTTGATGTTAAAGGAGCATTAGTAGAGAAAATACAAGAGACAGGAGTATTCCCTTATAGCCATTGGGAAATAGGCCAAAGTAATGTTTCCGTTCGTGACGCTAAACAGAAAGAAGACTCTCTTAATATAGCTTTAGTTACACTAAATAGAATTAACTTTATAAGTTATAAGATTGATAGTGTAGAATCATTTTACGCAAATTTCGTGAAAATATACGATGCTATAATTAAAGTACTCGGACAATTATCTATAACAAGAATAGGTTGTCGAATTATAGGTACATACAAATCAAAATCAATAGATTATAAAGATGTTTTGAAAAATTTCCAAAATTCGTTTCCTGCAGCATTCTTATTAGAAAAGTATCCAGCTAAAGATTTGTTATTCAATTTAACATATGAAAATGGAATGTATCAAATTGGCCCAGTGGATGCGAATGATGATTTTTATATGCGAGAGTTTGACGTTCCTAATTGCAACAAACATGTGGGTATAGCCATTGATACTGATAATTATTTAACTAATGAGACACGAGAAATCAATGATAAATCCTTGATTAAGGAAGTGTACATGTTGTCTCTTTCTGTAGAAAAAGATTTATATTCTAATTTGAAAGATTTTTAGTATGTCAAGAAGAAAGAATAAGAATAAGAATAACACTTTTTCTAGAGGAGAAATTAAGGTTTCGTCGGGAATCGTTGACAATGAATATGATTTAGAGAAAAACCTTAAGAAGATTAATGCTTATTCAAAAAATAAGCAGCATAAAAACAGACCACATGATTTTGTTACAGATAGTAGGAACCTTGATAGTAATAATTCTAATTCTAAGTATATAGAACCTCCAATTAATAGTTCTGTACCGCAACTCACGGGAGATAATTTTGCTTGGGATTCCTATATTAGATTGGAAAGCAGAATTACAGATTTTGACTATAAAAACGATCTAGCCCATACAGATCTTAGAAAAGAATTAGAATCAAAAATAAAAGAGTCTATAAAAGATTGTAATGAATCTATCGAGAAGCGTCTTCCTTATTTATGGTATTATTTGACTATTATTGGGCTTGTTGCAATAGTTGGAATATGGTATATGTTCTCGTATATAGATGTCCATCCTTTACCAAGGCAAGTACAAGAAATAGATAAAAGATTGAATGTCATAGAAAAGAAGGTTGATATGATGCAATATGATACAACACTCTTTAATATAAGATAAATCTTGCATTAATATAAAATTCAAGATTAATAGAAAACGAATCATAAATAGAGTATTTGACATAACGCAAAGAGATTATTAAGTAATTATTAGCTACGCTTATTTCATGAATGCCCGTCCGTAATATTTGTTTGCCCACCCATTCCTTCAATCGTCTCAGATAGTGCGATTTGTTTGCGCAAATTTCATTGATTATTACATAATATATTGATAATCAATATAGATAAATTTCTTCAACGAGGAAGAATATTAGACTTTCAAGATGCTGATACAAAAGCATTTAATCACTATCTAACCGCTCTTCGGAGCGGTTTTTTGTTTGTACGGATATCGGTTTTACGCGGTTCTACGCGGGTTTGGAAGCAGTATCACTATCCAATTTGCTATACTCGAGTCTCGTCGACTAAAACACAATCCATTGTTTCCGCCATACTTTTATGAAAATACGCATTTAACGACATCAAGAATGCTGCTTACGGACATATGGCAATGAGTATTTACAATAAATGAACGAAAACCTTTCGCAATATGGATTAAGGTTACTATTTGTAAGAATTATGGCAACAATCGCATCAATGTCGTCGAGAGGCCAGATAGTGCTTCCAATCTCCATAAGAAGAAAACTGAATCTTGGAGAAGGTTCCCAGTTCCTCGTCATATCAGATGATGAGAACATATTGCTGAAGCCTGTAAGAGAACCTTCTTTGGATGAATTTTATTCACTGATTGAAAAGGCACAGAAAACAGCCAAAAAGATCGGCCCTACTGAAAAAGATATCGAGTCCGTCATCATGGAAATGAGAGCAGAAAAACGGAAATGAGAATAGTAGTAGATACTAATGTCATAGCCTCTGCGATATACTTCGGAGGGAAGCCGTTTGAATTGCTTAAACTAACTACGAAAGAAAGAATTTCCGCCATAGCCGGTAAAGAGATTGTGGAAGAATACGAAGAAGTTCTTACCAGATTACAGCTGAAATTTCCTAAATTAAGCAAGCAACTCCCTTTTTATGAGATTATCAGAAAACTAAGCGTAATAAATGACTCATCTGACATCCATATATCAGAGATCCAGATGACGACAAATTTATATCCTGCGTTGTTGACGGGAAATGCATATACCTCGTTAGTGGAGACAATGGCCTGCCAACTTTAAAATATTACGAGGGGATTGAGATAATTACTAATTAGCGAAAAACGAGTAACATACTAATTTTTAAAACTTTCATATTATGGCAACAGAAAAACAGCCCCAACAGACTGAACTTAAAACGAAGAAGCCTATATGCGGAATTGTTATGCCGATTTCCTCTATAGAAGATTGCTCTTCCACTCATTGGGACGAGGTAAAAAGGATCTTAACTGATGCTATTTCTTCTGCTGGATATGAAGCAAATATGGTAAGTGATGCAGACGACATTGGCGTAATACAATCACGAATCGTGCAAAATTTATATAACAATGAAATTGTGATTTGTGATGTCAGTTGCAAAAATCCCAATGTCATGTTTGAGTTGGGTATGCGGTTAGCATTTGACAAACCTACGATTATCGTTATGGACGATCGAACAACCTATTCTTTTGATACTAGCATAATTGAACACATAATATATCCTAGAGATTTAAATTATCATAAGATAGTGACATTTAAAGAGACTTTAATAAATAAGATTACAGGAACTGTAGAGAACTCCAAGAAATCTGGGCATACAACATTTTTAAAACACTTTGGAAACCTTACATCTGCAAGGATAGAATTTAAGGAGGTCAGCTCCAGTGACGCAATATTGGCCAAATTAAGTGATGTCCAGAAACAACTATCCAATTTGAAGAGTAATCCTTATATAGGGGATGCAAATAATATTCCGGTACTAATCTCGCAAATTAAACGTTCTATCCAAGACTATTGTTGTCAATTCGGGATTTCTATAACAATGCTTAAGAATACCAATAACAACAGATATCCCTTGTATAACTATGTTAAGAATCAGACTCTTCAATGGAATGTACCGGAATACATACTCAAGAATATTATTGATGCAATGATATAATTAAAAATGAAGATCCTATCAACCAGATTCCTGCTCTGCTGATGTTCGAAAAGCTTGGACACATGCCTCTCACCCGATGAGGTGCTGGGTCCGCCGTTCGTGATGCAGCATATCGACGGGAAGAACCTACACAACAATGTCTTCCATGTTACCGAGAAGTTTGCCATAAGCTGCTCGTTCTTCCCCTTCTTGAAACACATTTACAATGACTTGTTTCGTAACAGCTTCAGTAAAACTAGTTTAATCAAGAAAATCAAAATATGCACTGTTTTAAGTGCGGATTTTCGCAATATTGTACTAAAAATAACGCAATATTTGCTATATTTGTAAAAACAATTAAAAATAAGCTATGGATACCCTACTGCAGACATATCGGATAAGGCTGGGGCTGACTCCTGTCGGTTATGTCAGATCTTTTCATGATACAATCAACTGGAAAAACCGGCTAATCGGCATCCTGGGGCAAAAGGGTGTCGGTAAATCAACTATGATTCTCCAGCATATCAAGCTGTATGACAACATAGAAGAATCATTGTATGTTCAGGCAGATGATTTCTATTTTGCAGGAAACACAATCTACAATCTTGCGCTTACATTCTTCCAGCGCGGAGGCAAAAAACTGTATATTGATGAAATACACAAGTATAGCGGATGGACTACTGAAATCAAGATGATATATGATCAGTTGCCGCTTCTGCAAGTCGTGTATTCAGGCAGTTCTATCCTAGATTTGAAAAAAGGAGGAAAGGCAGACCTTAGCAGGAGAACGATCGAATATACAATGCCTGTTCTTTCGTTCAGGGAATATCTTAACATTTCTCAGGGATGGATCCTTAGACCTTCATCTTTGGAAGAGATCCTGAATGGGAAAGTGGATTTCCCATACGGTGAATACAGACCTATCAAATATTATCAGGAGTATTTACGGTGCGGTTGTTATCCGTATTTTACTGAAGAAGATTTTTTGATAAAACTGAAGCAGGCCATAAACGCCACCGTAGAGGATGACATCCCCAAATATGCAGAGATGACAGTAGCTGCCGCTGTAAAACTGAAGAAACTCATGTATATGCTTGCTCAGTCCGTACCATATAAACCGAACCACACAATGCTGGCCAGAGACCTGGATATAAGCAGGAATATTCTTCCAGATTATATAGAATATCTGGAAAGATCGGGGTTGTTCAATGCGCTGCGTGAAAAATCCATAGGGGACGGCATATTGCAGAAAGTGGAAAAACTATACCTTGGCAATTCAAATATTATCTATGCGCTCGGTCTTGACAAGGCAGATGAAGGCACAATACGGGAAACCATGTTTCTGACATGGATGAAGGAAAAACATTCAGTAAGTTCATCCAGAATATCAGACTTTGAGATAGAAGGCATAACATTCGAAGTCGGAGGGAAGAACAAAAAAGGAAAGCAGTTGAAGGAAGCTGCCACAGGATATATCGTGAAAGACAACATAGAGTATGCAACCGGCAAGAACATACCCATCTGGATGTTCGGATTTATTTATTGATTATGTTCCAATGTCCACCCTTTGACTATATCACATTGAATGTACCCCCTGGAGCGTTTTCAAATGTACCACTTCAGACATGGTCGCTTTCGGTTCGGCAAAGTTAAGATTATTTCTGATTTTTTCTTCTCATCGAGTCACCTTTTAGCTCAATCCGAACCGCGTTAGCGGTGAGGCGGTCCATGATTGCGTCAGCCAAGGTAGGCTCATTGATGTAGTCATACCATTTGGATACGGGGAGCTGTGATGTCACGATTACGGATTTCCTCTGATAGCAGTCTTCCAGGATCTGGAGCAGGGCCAGACGTGAGTTGTTGTCAAGCGGCTGCAGTCCGAAGTCATCAAAGATGACGAGGTCATTCTTCTCGATGCGGTTGATGACCTTAAGAAGGCTTCCGTCAAGTTTGGCGAGGGCTATACGCTCGATGAACTTGTTCATGGAGAAGTATTCCACCCTGTGTCCCATGAAGCAGGCCTGTCTTCCGATGGCACATGCCAGGAACGATTTCCCGCATCCTGTCCTGCCGTCTATGAGAAGATTCTCGGCTCTGTCTATGAAGGTGCAGTCCATAAGTTCGAGCAGCATCTCCTTGCCCAGATTCCTCTCTTCCGAACAGATTACATCTTCCATTACGGCATTGTAGCGCAGTTTGCTGGTCTTGAGGTACATTTCTGTCCTCTTGCGGTTGCGGTACTGCCGCTCCGCTTCAGCAAGTCTTGCAATAAAGGTGTCCAAAGCAGGCCTTTGGCTTGCAGGCATACTCTGAAGGGCTTTGTAGCATTCCGCCATGCCCTTGAGTTAAAGTCCCTCCAGCTGGAGGATTGTTTCTTGTGTGTTCATTGGTTTATATTCGTTTATGTGCCGGCATGGTTGTCCTATTGATATGCAGACGCACCTCTCACGTTGTCGTTCCGGGGCATGTATGAAGCCGTATCCGACGGTGTCAGGGGTATGTCGTCAAGATTGTTCTTGAGTATTGCTTCTATGCGTTTGTATGTGGACGCGGTCTTCGGCTCTATCCGTCTGCAGGCCACAAGCCGGTCCGCCCCGTATCTTACGGCCAGGCGCAGGACACCCTGGCAGGAGCGGTATGCCTGCTGCACGAACAGGGCGGACTTCAGTATGCAGTCTATGGACTCACGTGTGTGAGGTCCTATCTGACTGGCCTTTGACTGGAGATAGGCGGCATTGACTTCCTTTGAGCGTCTGTATGCCATATGCTTTTCAGGCATGTGGGCCTCGACTGTGGTGTATCCGTCAGAGCGCTTCCTGTCGTGTACCGCTATCCTGTCCAGTCCGATCCAGACTTCAACCGTCTCCGCATCGTATATGACCTTGGCTTTCCTGCCTATATGCTGGTATGGAACACTGTAGAAGTGATTCCTGTCCACCTGGAAGTGATAGGTGGAGTTGATGGTTATTTCCTTGGTGTACTTCAGGAGGAAGGGCTTTGGCGGCAATGGGAGCATATACGGACGTTCCTCCCTTTCGTATTGTTCTCTGCGGCTGTATGTCCTGTTCTTGCGGGGCCTGTCGTTGAACATGTCATTCAACTCATCCAGCCTGCCGTTGAGCTCGTCATAAGAAAAGAAGGTGTCGCGGCAGATACGGCTGTAATAGTATCTGTATGTCTGGTTGACAAGGCTTTCGGCCGGGCCTTTGTCCCGTGGCCTGGCAGGGCGGCATTCGTCCAGCTCTGTCCCGTTGTGAAGGCACCACTGGCGCGCGGCCTCATTCAGGGTCGGCTCATAGCGGTCTGTCTTCCTTATCCATTGGCGCATGTTGTCTGTCTTTGAGACCTCGGCTACACCGCCGAAGTATCTGACCGCTCTTGACAGTGCCTGGAAGAGATATTCCATCTTTGTGCTTGGCAGTGCGGTCACATAGCTGAGCATCGAGTACGGTAGCACACAGACAAGAACAATCGCCTTGACCGCTTCTCCCGTGTCTTTATCTACTATCCATAGATTGTCGCCCGCAAAGTCGAACTGCATCTCGCGCCCGGGTTCGTACACGTTATGGTACTTGTAGTCGTGATTCCTTTCATATTCCTGGATGATCGCCTTGAACTGGGTGTAACCGTATGGATTGTCTGTGCTCTTCAGGTATTCCTCATACAGAACGTCATAGGTCATGTGCTTGCGCGTCATGTCCCTTGCATAGTCTTCTACTCTCTCCTGCAGGAAGCCATACCTGTCGGAGTCTCTGCCGCGATGCCCGTCGCCTTTCAGCATGATTGCCTGAAGTTCCGCATCGTTCAAGGCAAGGAGGTCCACCATGCTCCTGCCGGATGCTTCCGCTCGGTCCCGGTAGTTCCTCAAAGATGTGCGGCTGAGTTTCAGCTTGCGCTCCATCTCCCGTAGTGATGTCCCGCGGGAAAACTCGCGGATAATTACTCTGATGTCTGTCATTGTCGCTTTTACATTTGCCATAGCCCTGTGGTATTGCCTTTACCACAAAGTTACCTCGTCAAACCGTTTGCGACCATACCGAAGAATCTGCCCCGACCATGCCGGCACTGGTTAACGGAGCGGTACATTTCATTCTGATATGCCCGGTACATTTGAAAGTGACATGGACGGTACATTTAAAGTGATGCAATCACACCCTTGCCTCAGCCATCTCAGACCGTGCGGTTTGTTAGCTCAAATTTCATTGGTTGTTATATAACATATTAATAATCAATATGGATAACTTTCTTCAACGAGGAGAAATATTGATCTTCTCCTATTGAGAAAGTAACCTAGTACTGGCGGGATAAGCAATTAAATTACTTATCCCGCCGGTGTTTTTATATCTACAAAGAAGTCCCTTTATATAGTATCCTATGCTAACATATCATTCATAATGTTTTGTAGTACTATGTCAGCAACTTTATACGACATACTTGATTTGCCAACTTTTTGAGGATCATATTGTACCTGTTTCACCTGATCAATATAGAATGCAAAATTATTGATCACTTTCTCATCCTCAAAATTTATCGTTAAGGGATTTATTTTCCATTTCAACCTGCCGTCCTCGAATTCCATTAATGTGGTGAGAGAACAAACGATCGGATAGAAAAATCCATAAGCATAGTTATATATAGATCGTTTTGGATAAGTATTGAATGGACCGGTAAATTTACTGATATAACCACCCGCTTCATTTTCCTTTTGCACTACTCCTGTAATACGGCCAAAAGAACCAGAGTTCCTGTTATAGATCATAGGGAAGTAGTAATAGATTTTATCGAAAAATCTGACAATATCATCAACAAGTTCAAACCCAGATCTGATCGCATTGTCTGTAAGATCGTATTTCCCGAGTTGCTGTTCGGAAACGGATTCATCTTTCATCAGGTTGCGGTAATATTTGACACATACGCTTTTTTGTGAATATACAGCTATTCGGTTCAGTATTCCAATGTTTTGGTTGCCATCAAAATAACCGCATTCGTGCAATTTAATCAAGGGCAAGCAGGCCAACGCTACAATATCGTCGCATTTTATTGTACCCGGTTCACCGCTTCGCCATGCAATATTATCACGATAACTTCCCTTTAGGCATCTCTTAAGATCCTCATACAATCCTTCTTTGTTGCTCTTTGTCGCTTCATTAAGTGAGACATTGGCGTTTCTTGCAGAACAAATTTCAAGTATATGATTTGAGAAATACTCAATTGATGCCTCATCTTTATCTACAGGAGCTATAACTTCTACTGGAATAGAAAATTTCAGCTGCTCCATATGAGATTCATATCCGCCTTTCAGCGATGCAAATGTATCTTCATTACGATAATATCTAATGCAATCATCCCAAGTTTTCAAGTTGTCGCCATTAATGACATTTGCTATGAATCGACATAGGGCAAATGCGTTGTGTCCACCGTCCATAATTCCCTCCATTTCTTCTTCAGAAAAACTAAGGCGAACTCTATTTCGGTCTAAAAGATCGACATAGATAGATGAAAGTAGAATACCTTTTGAGCTAAAGAAATAAAGCTCTGGGGAAAATTGCAATGTTTCCTCGATAGCTTTGACAATAGGATTAATTTTTGCTTTTCTAGGGTTAACTTTACTATCAGCCAGATGCATCAGATTAATAAATCCAAGCGGTGAAATTGGCATGATAATTTTTTGAATACTGATACCTTCGATAGATTTTGTGACCGATATCTGAGTCTGGTTCTCTGATTTAAGAATCACTGATTTAGTGTTCATAATTTCTTTGATCATTCCTTCCGAGGTTAATACTAAAAAGAGGTAGTATGCCAACTCTTGTCACTTGCAAGGAGGAATGATCAAGTCGCCAAGAAACTTTCGTTTGCATGATACCTTGCGCTAATCCAGCACAATCTCCTGTCCAAGAGATATTCCCATCCGGGAACAGGCACGAATATATAGATTTCATTTGAGTTTTCCAAATGAAGGTACACATTACGGAAAGGGGTAGAGTCAACGAGCAAGTGCAATAAATAATAGAATTACGCAAGATCCATGGAATATCCGCCGAAATTCGGCAGAAATCCGTATCTTTACCTGACTTAACGGCCCGGTCCTATGAGAACCATATTGATTATCCTGCTGCTTTCCCTGACATCAAGCGCCTTTGCACAGGTGCGGGACACCGGCGTGCTGGCGGGAGTAAACGTGCCGATGCATAAAGGCGTCGAAAGCGATGCTGTGGTTGCCGTGAACTACGGACAGTTCAACCGCAACGGCCTGGGATTCCGCATCGGAGCCCAGTGGAGCCCTTCCGTCGCCGATATAGACAATTACCTGGGAATCCCCGTTGCCCTTGCCTATAGGACGAAGTCCAGCAGCCTCGAGGGAAGGCTACAGTCCGGCGTCGCCGGAGCCATGGACGCGATAGACAATGAATCAGCATATGCCGAAGCCGGGGACATTGCACGGAACATGGCCGGCGGATTCCTGATGAGCCTGTTCAGCGACATGGAGTTCTTTGCCGGGCTTACGCCGGGCTATGTCGCGGGGTCGTCGAGCATCCCGTCAAAGTCTGCATGGGGCGATTCATGGCAGTACCGGGCGGAGACATGGACAGAACTTTTCGCTCTCCCTGGACGCCGGGATATGCCTGAACTACAGCATATGGAAATTCGACATCAAGCTGATGCCCGCATTCCACTACTGTCTGACTGACAACTACATCTACCACAAGTCTACCGTAGAAGAAGGTGTCGGCACGAGAGAATACAGCAAGCCCTTGGGCTGGTTCTTTACCTTCTGCGGCGGAATAGCCTACAGGTTCGACTGAACTTGCCGGCTGCGTTCACGGCGAAGAAGCCTGCGTCTCCGCATGGAAGATTCCATGACCGGAGCAAAAAGGGTAATGACCATAACAAGAAGCCACAGATTCCCCGTCAGAGGATTATAGGCGGCAAGAAGCTCCTGAATGTTATTGCCGCCGGAGAGTCCTGCCACGAACTCGAAGATGGCAGTCAACAGTGCCCAGACTATCCCCATTAGCCAGCGTTCCGTACGGATATTGTCCTTTATCAGGCGAGGCAACATAAACCACGTAATCAGGAAAATCAGGCCGCTTAAGATTATCCCGCTTGCAGGCAAAGCCCATTTCTGTCCGATGACAGGAACCAATACATATTCCCTCAACCCGCCGTTGAGGATAGCCGCAGGGATAAAACATATCCATATTATAAGGGACTTCATGATTTTCATAATATCTTCTCCATTACATAGTTCGTAAGGCACAGCCTGTCCGCCCTCGCTTTCTGCTCCTTCACGACAACATAGCCACGCGCCTCGAAGAAAGGGCGCGCGGTGATGCTCGCCTCCAATCCGATTCTGCCCACCCCGTACTCTCGGGCAATCTTTTCCACATCCGAAAGCAGCATACTCGCCACGCCCCTGCCCTGCCGGTCCTTGTGGACGAACATCGAGTGCAGATGACCGGCGGCGTTCATGGAGGAGAAGCCGATGAGCCTGTCTTGCGCGTCAAAGACGCCGATGAAATTGTTCTCAGCCAGCAATCGGCGCCAATGCTCCACACTGTCACCGCAGGACGCCCAGTCCTCCACCTCCTCCATGCTATAGTCCCGCACATTGACATGGAGCACGGTGTCGCGGAACAGAGCCTGCATCTGAGGAATGTCACGCTCCGTCAGCGGGCGTATGGACAGCGGACAAAAAGCCTCCCACTCCTCCTTTGTCAGCCTCATGAAATGCTCCGTGCGGACATCCCCCAGCGGCGACACAGTGCCTTCTTCCGTATGGTGGAAACTGAAGCCGCACTTATCCATAACGCGGCGCGACTTCGTGTTGCCGTCGTAATAGCAGCACCACACGGCCGTCATCCTCAGGTCCTCGAAGCACCTCCGGAGCAGGCAGCGCACCGCCTCGGGAGCCAGTCCCCTGCCCCAGTACGGCCTGCCTATCCAGTAGCCTATCTCGGCCTCGTCCTCCCGTATTCCGGCAACATGCGAAGCCCCGCCAAGCAGGATGCCCACGCTTCCGACTGGCCCTCCGCTTTCCTTCAGGACAACGGCATATGTCTCCGGTGCGGAAAACACGGTGCGGATGACATTCAGGCTGTCTTCCACGGAAGCATGCGGAGGCCAGCCTGCGGCAGGGCCTATCTCCGGATCACAGGCATATCTGAACAACGACCCGGCATCGCTTTCCTGCCAGGGACGCAATATGAGCCGTGTTGAGTCAATATTCATTTTCTTCCTGTTTTATTTTGAAAAGGTACTGCAATTTATCAAATAATAGGCACAATAAGCGTATTTATTATTGCTTACCTTCTAATCTTCCTATTCGCATCACAATAGAAGTTTGACTTCTTCCCATTTTCTCAGCAATGTACTTTATACTCTTTCCTTCATGATAAAGGGTAAGCAGGAACTTGTCAGCACTGCGAGTCCATTTTTTATTGGCATTAGGGTGCTTGGTATAACTTTCTTCCGTAATCTTTTCTGGGTGCATGAATTCATTAACAAAAACGGACGGAAAGCGTCTGTCGTAAAGCACATATGTCTTTATTCTCGCTCTGGTAATAGCCACATAGAACAACCTACGTTCTTCACCATACGGATATTGGTCACCTTTAGTCAGAACATAATTGAGTACAGGGTCATCACTTACCATTGAAGGAAACCCATAAGTATCCTTGTTGCATTTAAGTATTATCGCATAATCTGCTTCAAGCCCTTTGGATTTATGTACCGTCAAAAATTCAATTTTCCTGTTTCCAATGAAGTAGAAAAACCGATTGCCCTCTTTCACTGATTTGTACAAAAACGATAAGTAATAGTCATCAAAGGAATACCGCCCTAACAAAAAGATAGATTTATCCGCAGGAATAGACGCTACCAATTGTCCTATAGCGTTACAATAGTCTCGCCGTTCATAAGCACAGAATTGTAATTCGGTTTTGGCTTGTGAATTGAATGGGTGTATATCCTTTTTTAGCTGACCCTTATTCCGCTGGATGAATTGCGATGACAGGCTTACCAAAGGCTCTCCAAAACGGTATGTCGTCTCGATTCTATTGATTTCTGTGGAACCGAAATAATCCGGGAATTGATTGAAAAGAGCCATGTCACTTCCCGAAAAGCGATATATAGATTGCCAATCATCGCCCACACAATACAATTTTGCAGGAGGATTGCCTTCTCGGAGTACTTTCAGGAAATTGTAGCGGTCAACTGATATGTCTTGGAACTCATCGACTATGATATACTCATACTTTACAGGATGAGAAGAACGGCATATTTCCGTGGCATGAAGAATAGCATCAGTAAAATCTATCTGATTACTGTTTTTCAGTTCTTCAACATACCGCACATAAACAGGCTGAAATATTTTCTTGATAATGAACACGCTACGCATATCCCCAACATTTTCAGCCTGTTTCAATACATCTTGTATGGATCTGCAACTTGACTTAATCAATGTTACAAAGGTTACAATAAGACGGATGAAAGCCTTTTCTTGTCTGCTATTTGGAGGAAGAACCATATCATACAATTCGGCATCAGTTCTTTCTTGCACAGGAACACCTACTTTTTCCAATGAAGTTTTTAATATATGCCGAATATCTGAATAATGGAAGTCTGCACTTGAAGTTGTCAATAAGATAGTCCCGAATTTTTCATGAACTGCTTTTTTCCATGTTATTCCGTCATTATATCTTTGGTTTGCTTCCTCATAAGTAATGCCTTTATCTTTTGCGAACCAAGTGGGGACAAGACTATGCTCATCCACACCGAAATGCTCTAAATAAATACGTTTTGTCTTGCCATCCTGCTCAAAGTAAATGGAAAAATCGGGTTTATATTGTGAGTGCATTTCATCTGCCAATGGGTGTTCATAAGGCTCTTCATATCTGAATTTCACGCCCAAAGAAGACAATACAAAACATATTTTCTGCTCCTGTTCACTCCGAACATAAATAGTTTTTCCGTCCATATCTGGAAATTGGGCTTTCAAGCGGGCTTCTTTCGTTTCGGAAAGTTGTTGTCTGCGTTCATTTTTGCGACGCTCCCAATCTGCTTCTTGCACTTGATAGTCAACAAAGTATTCTATGATACTCTTTTTGAAATCCTCATCATCTAATAGCTTATGATAGATTTTTATGAACAACGCGTCTGTGTTATCGCAGATAGAAGGCTTCTCTCCTGTCGCTTTTCCAATGATATCAATGGCAAGTTTATGGAAAGTATACCCTCTTAATCCGGCAATATCTATCCTTTCCGTCAGTTCGGCAGCTGCCTTGTTTGTATAGCTGACAAGCAGAATGTTTTGAGGATCGATGTGTTTAATATCAATCAGATACCTTACCTTTCCTACAATGGACGATGTTTTTCCACTTCCTGCGCTACTAACTACCAGACAATTATCTTCCTCGGACACGATTGAGCGTCTTTGCTGTTTGTCCAACGGGTATTTAAGGCAATGGTCGAAAAAGTCTTTATGGATGTCAAGAATATCTTGGATAACCTGCTCATTATGCCTTTTGACAGTTGAGTGAATGTTTCTGAAATCATGTGTAAATTTCGCTATTGCCTCAGACGGTTCAATATAAAATGCATCAAGCCTCTTCTGCAAGGAATCGATTTCATGAAAGAACGCTGTATAATATTTTGTAAATTGTTTTTCTTCAGAAGAAGAAATTATATGTCCACTAAAACTATTTCTTAAATCTGTTCCAATATCAATGAAGAAACTTTCATTGTTATGCCTTACGTCCTTTTCCTTACTTTCCCGTATATCCTTATAAGAAGTAATAGTTGCAATTCGTTTCGAGAGTTCTTTGGACTTGTTTTTTAGACATATCCGTACCACAACTATTACAACAGTTGGAATAGCGATAATACAAATAATCAAAACAAACAATGTTTGCATATAGAAAAATATTGTCGTTGATAATGCTTACATTGATACATCAGCTCTGTATGCCATTAAGAAAATAAAGATAGTAAATATCAGAATATCACTCCGGAAGGCACACTCCCTCCAGTTCGAGCAGCCTGCGCTTGGTTTCGATTCCCCCGCCGTAGCCGGTCAGAGAACGGTCGCTGCCGATGACACGGTGGCACGGCACGAATATCGACATCGGATTTGCGCCGTTGGCATTGGCTACCGCACGTACTGCCCTCGGCATACCGATGCGCCGGGCGATCTCGCCGTAGGAGACCGTCCTCCCGAAAGGGATTTTCAGCAGTTCGTTCCACACCGCCTTCTGGAATTCCGTGCCCGTGAGCAGCAGCGGCATGTCGAACTCCCTGCGCTTTCCGGCAAAATACCCGTCGAGCTGCCGCGCCGCCTCTTCGGTGACCGGCGACATTCCTTCCTCGAAGCCGGCATGCAGCAGGCGTTCCAGCCGCCTTTCCACCCTGGCGTGATGCCTTTCCACCAGCCAGTCGCAAAGGCAGAGCCTGCCGCCCGACGAGCCGAGCAGCAATACGCCGCACGGCGATTCATAGCTCATTGTCGCGACAACATCTTTCTCCTTCATACTTGTCTTGTGCATTATCAGAATACGGTCTCAAAATAATCAGATTATTCCGCTTTCACAAGACATCCCCGGCAGACATCGATTTTACCCACCGATAAGTATTGACTGCCACCGCAGCCCGGAGTACCTTTGACCTGTATTCAAAACACCTTTCTATATGGAACTCAGGAAACGAATTGCCTTCTTATGGGCACTGGTCATGGGCGGCTTCGCAATTCACAGCCTGGCAGACCTTATGCCCCTCTTCTGGAGTGAGGAGATCTCTGTTTCCGATGCCGGAACGGCACCAGTCGGGATGCTCGTATTCATGATGACGGTAAGCTACCTCGTACCGGTCGCCGGCATGCTGTGCGTACTGTATTCGTCATCGAAGACGGCGCTCGTCGTCAACGCGGTGCTGGGAGTGTTCACCGGACTGTTCTGCATCTTCCACATGGCAGAACTCGTCAGCGGATTCAATCCCGTGCAGCTGGCGATCCTCCCTGTGATGGCAGTTGTCGGAGTGCTGCTGGCAGTCGACTCGATAAAGGCGGCGAGGAAATAGATTTTTTTCGGCAGAATCCGAGGAAAAATGGTTATTTTTGAGCCAAAATGAACTATTATGCGAAACAACACTATCCTCGGAAAAATCATGACACTGCTGGTCCCTTTCATCCTTACAGGGACGATATGCACTGCTGCCGACACGGGTTCGCGCCGGCAGCTCTTCGATTTCGGCTGGAAGTTCGCCCTCGGCGACCCGCAGGGTGCCGGAAGCCCCGACTACGATGACAGTGCCTGGCGTACGCTGGACCTGCCCCACGACTGGAGCATCGAGGGGAATATCAGCCCCGACGCGCCCACGGGCAACGACGGAGGCTATTTCCCGGCCGGCACCGCATGGTACCGCAAGGCTTTCGACATGCCGGAAGGATACCGGGACAGGAAGGTAGGAATCTATTTCGAAGGAGTCTACATGAATGCCGAAGTATTCATAAACGGCAAGCCTCTCGGCATACAGCCCTACGGCTATACCCCCTTCTTCTACGACCTTACCCCCTACCTGGATTTCGGCGGACGGAATGTTGTCGCCGTGCGGGTCGACAACTCCCTCCAGAAGAATTCACGCTGGTACACCGGTTCCGGAATATACCGCCATGTGTGGCTGACCGTTACCGACAAGGTGCATATAGCGCACCAGGGCATATTCATCACCACGCCGGAAGTATCGCATGAGCAGGCGGCAGTGCAGATCAGGACCACCCTGCAGAACGATTCCGGCTCCGGCAGGCGCGTGACACTTACGACCGTAATCAACCGCGACGGAAGCACTCAGGGGACGGCCGTCACGGAACAGATCGAGCTTCCGGCAGGCGGCTCGAAAGAGGTAACTCAGCTGATAAGGGTAGCGGATCCGGCTCTCTGGAGCCCCGACACGCCGGAACTGTATTCCGCCGTCTGCACCGTATCTGAAGGCGGCCGCACTCTCGACTCGGTCTCCGAGCCCTTCGGCATCAGGAGCATATCCTATTCCGCCGACGGTGGACTTCTGCTCAACGGCATGGCAATCAAGCTCTACGGAGGCTGCCTGCACCATGACAACGGATGTCTCGGGGCCGCCGCATACGACCGCGCGGAAGTGCGCAAGGCCGAGATGATGAAGGCGGCAGGATTCAATGCCGTACGCACCTCGCACAACCTCCCGTCTGAAGCGTTCCTCGACGCATGCGACCGCATAGGGCTCCTGGTAATCGACGAGGCATTCGACGGCTGGCGCGACGCCAAGACCCCGCACGACTATTCCACGCTGTTCGACGAGTGGTGGGAGCGCGATGTCACCGCCATGGTGCTGCGCGACCGCAACCACCCGTCCGTCTTCTGCTGGAGCATAGGCAACGAGGTCATCGAGCGCAAGAAGCTTGAAGTGATCACCACCGCACATAAACTGAAAGATGCCATTCTCAGACATGACGACACCCGTCCCGTGACATCAGCGCTCGCATCCTGGGACAGCGACTGGGAGATATACGATCCGCTGGCCGCAGTACTCGACATCGTAGGTTACAACTACCTGCTGTTCCACGCACCCTCCGACCACAAGCGCGTGCCTTCCAGGATGATCATTCAGACGGAATCCTTCCCGCGCGACGCGTTCAGGAACTGGGTAGCCGTCAACGACAACAGCTACATCTTCGGCGACTTCGTCTGGACAGCTGTCGACTATCTCGGAGAATCCGGCATAGGCCGCTACTACTACGAGGGCGATACCCCGGGGGAACACTACCAGCACGACCAGTACCCCTGGCACGGAGCATACTGCGGAGACATCGACCTTACGGGTTGGCGCAAACCTATATCCTACTACCGCGAACTGCTGTTCAACCCCTCGGAGAAGCTGCACCTCGCAGTCAGGGAACCCGACGGGTATTTCGGGAAGATCCGACAGACCTCGTGGTCGGTATGGCCCACATGGGACTGCTGGAACTGGCCGGGGCACGAGGGCAAGCCGATAGAAGTCGAAGTCTACTCGCGGTATCCTCGCGTGCGCCTCTACCTCGACGGAGAGCTGATAGGAGAGAAACCCACCGGACGGGAACAGGAGTTCAAGGCCGTGTTCACCCTGCCCTACCGCAGCGGAACCCTTAGGGCGGCCGGCATAGAGAACGGGCAGGAAGTCGAGACTCGGGAGCTCTCCACAACTGGAGAAGCCTACGGAATAAGGCTTACCGCAGACCGCAGCGAAATCTCGGCCGACGGGCAGGACCTTTCTTTCGTAACCGTCGAGATAGTAGACCGCAACGGAAGGGTCGTGCCGCAGGCCGACGACAGGGTCACATTCGAACTGAAAGGAGAAGGAATACTCGCGGCAGTGGGCAATGCCGACCTGAAAGACGAGGACAGCTATGTCGGAAACAGCCGCAAGGTCTGGAAAGGCCGCGCTATCCTGGTGGTGAAGAGCACGAGGGAAAGCGGCACGATAAGGATCAAGGCTTCGGCTCCGGGACTGCGCTCCGCCTCCGCCACGATAAAGACCCGCTAAGCCCTCCGGACACCAGGAGACGGGATCCGGGCTCAGAAGTCCCGACCGAAGAAATTCCGGCCTCAGAAATTCCGGCAGATTCCGAGGCCTTCCTTCACGGCGGCGGCAATCTTCGCGTCGATTTCCTCAGGCGTGCTGTAGTCGAGGTTCTCGGCCGCTACGGTAATGACCTCTCCCCAGCCCCACAGGGCGGAGAGCGCCTTCAGATAAGGCGTAGCCGCCTCGAGAGGGTCGCCCGTATGCACATCCATGCCCCGGGTGGTGATGTAGAGCACCTTCTCGCTACGGCACAGGCCCTCGAAATGCGTACCGCTGTCCTTGAAGGTGATGTTGTAGAGCGACATGTTCTCTATGAACACCTTGAGTATCGCGGGAAAGCTCATGTCCCAGAACGGAGCGGCGATAACTATCCTGTCGGCAGCGGCGAGCCTGCGGGCGAGCGCCACCGTCTCCTCGGGGACATAGCCTCCGCTGCGCTCGGCAAGCACCCTGCGCCCGACGGAGGAGTAGTCCTCCCCGTCGAGCCTGACCGTCTCGATCTCGTATCTCTTTTCAAGCTCGGCCACCAGCGGAGCAAGTATCCTGCGCGTGCGCGAAGCCTCGTCGCGCATGCAGGCGTCTATCAACATCAGCTTACGCATCTTTCGTTTTTTTGCCGAAGACAAATATAGTCATTCACCTGAGTTATCAGACAGGAAAGAGACTGTCTCCACAAACCACCTTTCCATATCGGCGACATACGGGGCTGAAGTGCCTCCGTGCCCGGCTCCCTCGAATACGGAGAGCCTCTTGTCAATTCCGTCCGGCAGGGCGTCGAATATCTTTTCCGACATCCACTGCGGGGTCCTGTCGTCTTCCGAGCCCACGACAAGCAGCACGGGTTTTCCGAACTCTCCCGCTATATATGCGGGCATCATGTCTCTCGGGAAATCGTCAGGCACGACAAGCTCCGCCTCAGTCTTCCCCTGCGGATGCACCTTGACAAGCTGCGGTATCGCATCCTCGAAAGAAGAGGGCGTTCCGCAGAGGATGCAGCCCTTGACGCCGGCATCGGCATACGCCGTAATCATGCTCAGATACGCTCCGGTCGACCAGCCCATAAGATAGATTTCCCCGGTATCGACTTCCGGCTGCCTTCTCACCTCGTCCACGACCGCCGCATAGTCCGAGAGCATCTCCGTATAGCACAGGTAGTCCGGATCCATTTCGAATTCCGAGCTCGCGCCGAAGCCCCTCCAGTCGAACGTCACCACGTTCAATCCGCATGAGGCATAGAACTCTGCCATCCAGACCTGCTGGTACGACATGTTCCCGGCGTCGCCGTTGCAGATAACCAGGGTAGGACGCGTCTGAGCGTCGAGAGTCCTGTATGGAAGCATGTCGTCCTGCCCGGCTCCGTCCCCGGGCATGTCCTGCGCGGGATAGAACCAGGTCTCTATCCCGTAGCCGTCGTCCGTCACTACATCGAGCTCCCTGTATATCAGGCCTTCCTGCTGCGGGAGGCGGATGTATTTCCTGTCGGGGATTATCGCATGCGAGCTGAATGCGAGAAAAATCCCGGTAAAGGCAAGTGCAAAGCGTTTCATACTGTAAAGATAATGCTTGTCCGCAATATTACCAGTCCCGTCCGTCCTGCTTCCTCTGTGTTTGGCAGTAGCTCGGTTTGTCTGCGGTATAGGCCTGCGGGATACTTTTCTCCGGGGTTTATGTATCCCGCAGGCCTATATCGCAGACTATCGGCATCACTGCCTTTATGGAGCGAGCAGGCATATGAACGGGCGGGGCCGGTAGGTAATATTGCGGACAGGTATCTTACAGGCTGTCCCCTGCGGACTCCTGCCAACTGGCGTCCACGGTATCGATAGAGATGCCGAGCAGCCGCATCTGTCGGAAGAGTTCGGGCAGCCTCTCCTCCATGAACTCCCGACGCCTGTCGGCGAGGATAATCCCGCGGGCGCCGTCCGAGACGAAATAGCCCATGCCGCGGCGGGTATAGACTATCTCGCGCCGCAGCAGCTGGTCGTAGGCCCGCACCACGGTGTTGGTGTTGACCTCCAGCTGCTCCGAGAGTTCCCTGACGCTCGGTATCCTGTCTCCGGCTTTGTAGCGGCCGGAGAGTATGCCGTCGCAGATCCTCTCGTACATCTGCATGTATATCGCCTTGTCCTGTCTGAAGTCAGTCATTTCCGTCAGAGTCCAGTTCAACCTTTCTGAAAAGCCTGTACGACCAGGCGACATATACCACCGCAAGGAATACCGCGACCGCGGC
>OHFP01000370.1_pt1 | contig 25245 bp, 32 predicted proteins | sample 1567591 | NCBI WGS metagenome assembly OHFP01 (sample SAMEA3879547, study PRJEB24766) | human gut metagenome | biome: human-associated habitat; feature: feces | place: USA | collected 1985/1987 | reverse complement strand
TAATAAAGAATTTTCTTGGAATGAAATATTTTTGTCCATAGCATATTTACTTTTTAATCCTACGACTGATGAACAGATAAGAGATGCATTAGAGCGCAAGCTTTTGGGCAGAGATGTGAATAATTATTATATTATTTTTGAAGATGATTTTGTCTCTATACTTGTGCAATTAATGGCTCTTAAATTGATAACTAATGATACCATAAGGAATAAAGATGTATATTCATATTGGATTTTGACAGAATATGGAAAAAACTTAGCAATAGAGTTGAAAGCTCAAAAGAAGTAAATATAAATTTCCGCGTGACTACTGGAGTAATCACGCTTTCTTTTTACCTAAAAACGAACAATCTCTTAATTGTTTCGTATCGTTAACCTTAAAATTTCCTCCCACATATATCTCTCCATAAATTTACCGTAGAAAATTATTAATCAAACTCATACGGTATGACGATCTTTGAACAAATCTTGGCAGGACTGCAACAGAAATTCGCTGGGGTGGACACTGCCACACTTACCCGAATTGCCACTAAAAAGGCAGAGGGTGTAACGGACGAAACGCAGGTAAACTCCATCGTTGAGGGTATCTCATTTCAGGACGTGCTGACTTCATACGGCGATTTCCGTGCCGGGGATGCTCGAATCACAGCGGTTGCAAACTATGAGAAGAAGCATAACCTTAAAGACGGGAAACCAATCGAGAATCCAGAAGAAAAGAAAGAAGAAAAGAAAGATGAGAAAAAAGATGAAGTTCCTTCATGGGCTCAGGCTTTGATTGATTCCAACAAGAGTCTTTCTGAAAAGCTGACTGCATACGAAGCAGAGAAAGCGCAGGCGCAGCGCAATTCCCAGATTTCGTCGGTGGCGAAGAAGTACGGTATTCCCGATTTTATGCTGAAAGACCGCAACATTCCTGAGAACACGGACTTGGATACTTACTTCAAGGACATGAAGCAGGATATGTCTAACAGCGGTTTCCAGTTCTCCAAAGCTCCCGAAACTGCCGATCAGAAGCAGGCGAAGGAAGCAAGCGAGTTCGCCAAAATGATTGAGGCGGACACCAAACAAATTGTCGAACAACAAAACAAGTAATTTATGGCAGCAGGATTTAAGTATAACATTGAACCCGAACCGTCTATCGAGGAACGCTATGACGTTTCTACTGGAGTAAGACGCAGAGGGCCTTATAAACTGGACACGACCAACCTTGTCGCTGGTTCGTTCCTTCCATCCTTCACGCCGATTGCCGCTGATTTGGTAAAGAAAACTGCTCAGGTGGCTATCCGTGTGGAAGTCTATGAAAAGTTCACTACCGGTTCCAATACTACGTTGAAGATTAAAAAGAACTCATTGGCCTATGTGGGTATGCACCTTGGTGATGGTTCACACGGGGCAACCATCAACGCCATTGACAAGTCCGACAAGGCTTTTGACAAACTGACGTTATCCGCAGATTTCGGTGCTACACTCAACGCTGGGACAGTTCTCTTTGAAGCGACAGCAGCGAATGGAACGACCCCAAAGGTTATTGCTAATTCAGCTTTGTATGAGAGAAAGCAAGTAGATGATGGTATTGTATTGGTGGCTTTGTTAATGCGTGCTTTTGAGATTGAGCCGACCAAACTGGCTATGCCTTTCCATGCAAAGGACAAAGAGAATTTGCCACATTTCCAGTTTAACGAGTAAGAAAGGAGGACTAAGATATGATGCTAACTATTCATACACTGTTTAACGATCCCAATATCGTTAACGCCGTTATCCAGCGTGTCCTGCAAACTCGTAAGGATACGATCTACTGGCAGCAGTACCTGGATTTCCGTAGAACTACTACCCGAGTGTTCAAGGACTATATCGGTCAGGTCACAGGCGTGATGGCCGGTTCTATCAATTCCCGTTATGGAGAGAAACCGATTCGTGAACGTAGAAATATCGGTTCAGGATATGGTGAGATCGCTTATTTGGGTGATGCTTATCAAATCTCCATTGACCGTCTGTCTGAATTGCAGGACTTAATTGACAAGTTCAATGCTGCAAAAACAGCCGACCAAGTAGCGGCCATGCAGGATATTGTGAACTTTATCTATGATGATTATCGTCAGGTTATTTTGGCACCACATAAACGTATGGACATCGTTTTTGGTTCATTGCTTATGACAGGAGTGGCGACAGTTAAGAATAAGGATAATAATGCAGGAGGTGTTGATCTGTTGAATATCGAGTTACCTTTCAAATTTATCAAACCGGGAACTGAATCGAAAGCAAACTTTATTACCTACTTGCAGCAGACCATCAATGAGCTGAAGTCTACTTATGGCAACTTCCCGAAGATGATCATGTCACGGGGAACATTCGTGAAGAATATCATCGGCTCAAGCGAGTTTGGCGACAAGTTTAAAATGCAGCTTTCAGGTAATGAAATGTATATGTCAACCGGATTGATCACCTCACAACTGGCTTCTACTGTCTTTACTGGTATCGGGCTTCCTGCCATCGAAATCAAGGAAGACTATGTTCTGGACCAGTCAGGCAAGAACGTACAGATTTATGCTGATGACCATATTACACTGCTTCCGCAGGATAAGATCGGTTATATGCGTTTCCACACGCCTTACGAAGCAGTGGACGGAGTACCAGGTCGCAACTATACCCAGGCAGACGGCGATATGCTTATCTCTGGCTACAAGGATGGCAACGGCCGTTATCTGGAATACACCGCTGAATGGCTTCCGCAGATTACGAATCCGAATCTGATTGTGAATTTCGATTTGTCAACCATGAACGCATGACAGTAAAAGACTACATATCACAGAAGTTTCAGACTTTCGGCATTAACTTGTCGGAGGCTGACCTTTTGGAGATAAGTCTGTCTTCAGGAATAAGCGGAGAGGATGAGATGGACCAGTCAAACATCGGTCTTGTGTCGGTGGCTATGGCGAAGTTCATCCCCTCTCTATTAGTCCGTGCTACTTCCATCAGTGAAAATGGTTTCTCAATGTCCTGGAATACTCAGGGCTTGAAGGAATACTACTCATTCTTGTGTAAGAAGTACGGCCTTGAAGATACGTTAAGCGATAAACCTAAAGTCAGATTCCTATGATATTCGCTCCGCATACATTACAGGTTAAAGTCTTTACTCCGATGGGAACAGACGAGTTTGGCCGGCCTATTCCCGGAACTGGTGGAGAAAGCTGGAAGGATGTGTGTAGATGTCGTTGTGATGATAACTCTACCAAAGAATTCACATCGGAGAACGGCGTGGTGTATCGACCGAACTATCATGTAGTCTGTGAGAAAAAAATCTCCCTGAAGGCTGGTGATGAGGTCAGGTGCATGGATGGTGAGAATATCAGAGGAGCTGGTAAGGTTTACATGGTCAAGAATACGAATTATTTTGGTTACTCAGAATTATGGATGTAAAGTTTGATTTTTCGGATGTGGACGGATTCTTCCAACAAGGTTTTGCCGAAGTGAAAGCCGTTGAGGATAAAGTTGGGAAGGAAGCTGTCGATTATGCAGTGGAGCATGGCAGTTACCAGAACCGGACCGGAACACTCCGCAAGTCAAACAAATATTCAGTTCAGGATGACGGATTGGAGTTGAGGAATGAAGCCGAATACGCTTCTTTCGTAGAATCCAAAGGATACGAAGTCCTGACTGGTGCAGCCCTTTTTGCTGAGAAACGATTGAAGGAGGAAATCAAATGATAGTAACCACCGACATAGCGAACATACTTTACCGTGATTGCCAGCCTTTCGGTATAGACATTGTTCCCCATGGTAAGAAACTAACGGGTGAACTGAAGTCTGAAAGGATTGTTATTCACGCTAAGAAGCAGCAGCCGGAGACGTACTGGAAGAAGTCTTTCGTCGAGGTGAACCTTTGTGTTCCTGATTTGAAGAGAGGAGAAGCAAACACCATCAGGCTGAACGAGCTGGAGAAACAGGCGCAAGAATTATTTGACGGAGTGACTGGACGCTATGACGAGGTAAGTTATTTTTATTCGATTGATTCAATCGGGACAGAAGAAGACACAGATTTGAGGTGTCATTATGTGAATATTAGGTTATTGTTTGAAGTTTTAAATGTAAAGTGATATGCCATTAAAACCTTTTATTGGAATCAAGAAAATCTGGTACGGAGAAGTATTTACAACTGCCGTAACAGCGGCCACCTTGAAGACGTGGCTGGAATCAGCGACCGAAGTGAAGAACTCCCATCAGGATACATGGAGTTATACAGAGGATGATCCTACGTACACCGACTATATCAATGAGTTGACAGGTGGTATTTACTATAGAGACGTGACGGCGAAAGGGGCTAAGACGATCGCTTTCACTATGGGTGAATATGAATTGGAGGATCTTGTCGCTCTCCGTGGTGGTACGAAAGTAGGAACAGATGAGGGTTGGGGTGCCCCAGATCAACCTACTATCATGAATATGGGTGTAGTTGGCCAGACCAAGACTGGTAACTACATCGTGTTCTCAAATGCGGCTGTTATTGGTAAGGGCGATCAGCAGGAGAAGAATATCGGTCTGGGAGTTGCAGCGGTAGCGATGGATAATCCGAATGAGGGTGTGAAATCCGATTATCTGTTTGACGGTTCGAAAGTAGAAGCTGCTGGAGGTTAAAACAGATTGATTAGGTAATAAGATTGTTTAGGTTGGCGGTGGGTGGTTGCTCACCGCCTTTTTAGTATCAGAATATGGATGCAGCGAGAATAGTAACCAGCGCCATTTTAGGAATGGACTTTGAAATGGTAATGGTAAATGGAAAGACTTATATTGTTACCCCACCAACGATTAAAAGATTGGCTGGGGCAGGGTATTATCTGTCGTGTGTCAAGGATGGTAAATCAGTCAAGGAACTACTTTTATCTTTAGGAGATGTAGAGGCAGCGGCTCATGCGTTATCCTGGATGATACAGGGAGACGATGGGTTGTTTGAAGAGTTGTCCCTTGGTACGTTTGAAGAAGTTGTTGAAGCATTGGATGTGGCTTATTCGCTTATATCTGTAAAGCCTTTTTTGAAGCTGTCGGGTTTAGCAAGGAATGTAGCAAATCTGACAGCAAAACCGAAGCTATAGGTAACGATTGCCTGTTGGGTCAGATCGCGTCATTCATGGAAAATCTTCATTTAACCTATGATGAGGTAGTTGATAAGATTCCATATCGCAATCTGATAATAATGCAAAAAGACAAACTTCATGTAGCATCGGGTGAGGTTATGAGAGAGGTTTCCGATGCAGAAATGTTCAAGAATAGGAAATTTGATGAATAGAAATGGCAACATTATACTTGTCTAACAATTAAATTTTTAAAGCCGAGTCAGAAGAAGAACAAAATCAGGTTGGGAAATAGTCCAACAAGCTAATAGATTAGCCCAACAGCGTTATGGAAGAAGTAACTTTGACAACCCTAATAACCTTGTGAATAGGATTGCAGGCAGGTATCTTGGAAACTTCAATAGGGACGGAACCAGTTGGAATACACAAGTGTCGAAACGTACCTACATGGGACTTAATGGTGGATAATTTAAGGCGGGGGGGCCCGCCTTATTTATTTTCTATGTACTTCTATTATTTTGCCTAAATGGAAAGCTATTTGCCAAAAAGCATATAAATCAGCACGTATCATATTAGGTATGAATCTAAAGCCGTCAACTTCTACTAAAGCCGTATCACGTTCTTTTGCATAGCCAACGGCAATATATAGGTATTTATAAGGCTTAGGTACAAACGGAAAATTTCCGTTATTATAATCGTCAATGAAATATTCTTTATCTGGTTGGGTTACATCAGGATTAAGAATATATTTGCCGTTTTCATCTTTGAGCAAATAACGATTTGCGGTAATACCTTCTTTGATTTCTCTATACTCTTCTTTCTTTGTGCCTGCTATTATCTGGTCGAAATAAACCTGCTTTATAGGTAAGTAAAGGGTATTCTCTTTGGTAGGTGTATCCATAATTATTCTATTTTAAGATTTATATCTTTCCCACAATGAGGACAGGAGATTGAAAGACAGTCTTTCTTTGGTTGCTCGAATAATTCCGTTACCGGACATCCAATAGCATCAGCAATCTTATTTAATGTTTCTACCGTTGGGTTTCCATTTACCATATTAGAAAGATTAACCCTATTGATACCCATCTTATCGGCAAGCTCTGTTATGGTCATGCCTTTCTCTTTAATTACTTCTTTTATTCTTAAATCCATTTTGTAGTGTTTTAATATTCGATGCAAATATACGAATAAAAACCACTTGTAATGTTATATCGGTACATTCATTTGTTAAAGTAGTGTTAAATACTTCTTTTCATTTGCCTATTGTAGTGTTTTATATTACATTTACGTCGTAATCGAAAATTAAAACATTACATAATATGAAAGCAATAAACGAAACAATAGCAAATGCGATAGCAGAAAACATCGAAGGCAACAACGGTACATTCTCTGTTGAGGTAGAAGTAAGCAATACTTTGATAGTTGTCAATGGTAGCTTTGAGATTGACGGTTATTGCGAAGATGATTATTTCAACGGTACAGGCGCATGGGTAACTACTTACGTTTCTGTTTGCATTGATAGCGTAGAAGCCTATGACGAGGACGGCAACGAGATGGATGTGGATTGCGACCTTGCAGAGATTGAAAGAAGCGTTGAAAGATTGGTAGCATAATATTAAACGACTAAAGATATACGGCTATGGCAACAGAAAAGAGAAACCAATTAAAAGAGATTATGGACCTTGCTTGGTCATTTGTACGCAAGAATGGTTATTCAATGAGTGAAGCATTAAAAGTAGCATGGACTAATATAAAACTTCGTGTATTGCTTCATAAGAAAGTAGTTGAGTTCTATTTCAAGAAAACAGACGGTACGCTGCGTCAAGCTTTCGGTACTTTAATGAATGGCAGAATACCTGAAACAAAGGGTACGAAGAAAACGGCAGATAACTGTCAGGCGTACTGGGATTGCGAAAAAGACGAATGGCGTTGTTTTAAAAAGTGTAACCTTATAAAGATTGCTTGATTATGGCAAAGATAGAGTTAAGAGAAAGCGATATGCAGAGGGCAAGAAACCTTAACCGTAAAAATGGCTATGGTTTGACAGCTGATCAAATGAAAAGAATTATATCAGCATACGAGAAAAGTGATGATTATAAACGCGCTTTAATAGAGTATCGCTTAACAGATATAAACTTTCATACCGAAGTTGAACTTTTGAAAGCCGGCAAATTTAATGAGTTAAGAGAACAGGTAAAAGAATGGTAACAATAAAAACATATATAAAAATGGAAATAATCATAAGAAGTGATAACGAAAAATCAAACCATTTCGTAAATGGGTTGCAAGCGAGGTTTTATCATCAACTTGTAACTACGGCTATAAAAGTAATTAGTAAAGGGCAAGTTTATTTCGTTAATAAGTTTTTTGGCAATATGTAGCTTGATTATGAAAGAAGCATTTATGATAACGGCGGGTTTGCGATTTGGTAGACTTGTCGTTTTGAAACAAGTAGAACGAAAACCTGACGATAAAGACAAACATCTCAGGTGGCTTTGCCAGTGCGATTGTGGAAAAACTTGTGTTGTTCGCTCAAGTGATTTGAGAAATGGAAGAACAAAGAGTTGTGGGTGTTTAAGGTCTGATATAAAAGATATTACAGGTCAAAGATTTGGCAGGTTGGTAGCTTTAAAACATGTTGGATTTGCAAGTAATAGCGTTGCATTATGGAAATGTAAATGCGATTGCGGTAAGATGATAGTCGCTAGAGAATGCAATTTACATAGTGGTCATATTAAAAGCTGTGGGTGTTTACAAATAGAAAGAACTAAAAAAGCTAATATAAAACACGGCAAAACACACACAAGGCTATTTAATATATGGTCTAAAATGAAAGAACGTTGTTACAATCCTACAAGAAAAGCATATAAAAACTACGGTGGAAAAGGTGTTAGTATTTGTGATGAATGGCTAAACGATTTTCAAAAGTTTTACGATTGGGCAACAGCAAACGGTTATAATGATAACCTTACAATAGACAGAATAAGTTCAGGCGGCAATTATGAGCCTAATAATTGCAGATGGATAACTTTAAGTGAAAATGTAAGGCAGAAATATAAATCTGACTTTATAAATGTTGGTGATAAATCTTTAACTATACATGATTGGTCACAACGATTAAATTTATCTCAATATACTTTACGTAATAGATATAAAGAATTTGGTAAAAGATGGGTTGAAGAAGCGATAAAAACGGTATTAGAAACAGGTGATAATAGCCATATCTACAAACGAAAAGAGTACGCTAATGGTAGAATAAAACATCGAAAAAATACAAATACTAAACAATAGGTCTATTGTTTAGTATTAATCATTGTAAAAACTGAATATTGATGAATTGAAGTGTAGCTTCAAATGATTAATATTCAGTTTTTAATATATGGCTACCCTTGTATTTCGCGTAAGCGCACAATATGATGAAGTTATAAAACTTCGTAATGAAATTAGTAAGCTGGAAGCCCAGCTTAAGAAAATAGATATAAGTAAATCTCCGGCAGCTGCAAGAGCTTTGGAATCACAACTCGCATCAACAAAACAACAAATGATGGGATTAGTAACCGAAGCTGCAAAAGCAGGAGCAACGATAGAGAATGACTTTAAGAAGAAAATATACGATGCTTCCCAGTCTGTAAATGGATTTACTGAGCAAATCATAACTCAAAAGAGTGTGGTAAAGAATGTTGAGGCGGATGTAAAGCGGCTTGGTGAAGCATACCGCACTGCATTAAAGAGCAATCCTATAGGGGCACAAGGAAAATTATCTGAATACAATGCAGCTAGAAGGGTATTAGAAGAAGAAAGAGCTGCCCTATTTGGATTGACACAGCAACAGGCGGAAGCACGACTTTCTGTAAAGAAACTTCGGGATGAGTATTCTCTTTACAAAAAAGAGGCTGGAGAAACAATGGAAACAAACAACGGACTTTCTGTTTCGTGGAAAAAGATGCTTGGCATTATTGGTGGGGTGACAGCGTTGAAACAACTTGGTTCTGAGATTATCCGTGTGCGTGGTGAGTCCCAATCCATGCAGACCGCCATTGAGACGATGGTTGGCAAGGACATGGCTGGCGTACTTATCCCTCAAATTAAAGAATTAGCAAAAGTTTCTCCGCTCACACTATCTGATATGGTGAACGCCGAAAAGATGATGCTCGGATTCAACATCCAAGCAGAGGACACTATTCGCTATTTACAGGCATTGAGCGACATATCGATGGGCGACGGTGTGAAATTCAAATCCCTTACACTCGCTTTCTCACAAATGTCGGCTGCTGGAAAGCTGATGGGACAAGATCTAAACCAGATGATTAATGCAGGATTCAATCCGTTACAAATTATTGCAGAAAAGACGGGTAAATCCATCGCCACCCTCAAAGAAGAGATGTCTAAAGGATCTGTTTCTGCCGAAATGGTTCAGCAGGCATTTATCGATGCGACCAGTGCAGGTGGTAAGTTCTACCAGATGTCAGAGAATGCCTCTAAGACCATCGATGGGCAACTGTCCATGATGCAGGATGCTTTGGATGACGCATTTAACGAAATGGGGCAGGTATCGGAAGATGTGATTATTGGTGCGATACAAGCTTCAACTTCCTTGATTCAGAATTATGAAACGGTTGGTAAAGTTTTAGTCGGATTGGTGACAACTTATGGCGTTTATCGTACAGCAGTTCTGTTGGCAACAGTAGCGACAAGTAAACATACCATAGCGGAAATTGCATTAACCAGCGCGAGAGTTGCGGCAAGAAAAGCGCAAATGCTTCTAAATGCGGCAATGTTGACTAATCCTTATGTTGCTGTAGCTACGGTAGTAACCGGGTTAGTGGCTACGATGTGGGCGTTGTCAAATAGCACTTCCGCTGCCGAAAATGCTCAAAAGCGTTTCAACGAAGAACAAGATAAAATGATTCAAAGGGAAACGGAACGGAAGAACCAAGTTGAATCATTGATTCAGACGATAAAAGATGAGACGGAAACAGATCTTGCTAAAATTACAGCTTATGAACAACTTCAGAAATTATCCCCAGCAATCACTAGTGCCTACAAATTAGAGGAACTGGCAGTTCTTGATTTGGCAGAGGCAAATAAAATCCTCAATAAAGAAAGAGATACCAATACGTATGATTCTTATCTAAGAAATATCGAGGAATCAACTCGGAGGTTAGAGAAGTTACGTGCTGAAAATGGGAAGATGCTGGGTGTATCTCCGTCCACAGGAATCCCATTGACAGTGAATAATGATAAAGCAATCAGAGAAGAAGAAGCTTATTTGGCTCAGCAGAAGAAGGCACTGGAAAATTTCAGTAAGAAAATTCTGCAGTCTAATGAGAAAAACGAAAAACAGACTACCTACCAGCAAGACCTAGCTGCGGCCAAAGATGATTGGGATAAGGCGAAGAAAGGATATGAGGAAATCATAAAAGATCAGGATGCTACTAGTAAGCAAGTGATTGATGCGAGAAATGCGTTAAAGTCAGCAGAAGACAAGTATTATGATTTATTAGGGACGAAGCCAACGAAGAATAAATCCGATAAAACAAAAGAGTCCCTTTTCATCACCGTTCCCGATGAAGAAGTACAACTCGTTTCCCCGGAAGAGATCGAGAAGAACATCGCCATGCACCGTGAAGCTATGGATCAGTATCTTTCCGAATACGGAGATTACCAGCAAAAGCGACTGGCGATAGCGGATATGTATGCATTGAAGATTTCTCAGGCAGAAACGGAAGGAGAGAAGCTTTCATTGCAGAAACAATCGGAAGAGGTCCTGAAAGCATTGGATTTTGAAGAGTTTAAGAAATCCATCAATTTTGCTGATGTGTTTGGCGACTTGGATACACAGACTACGGCTTCTCTTCGTGCCTTGCGTGATAAACTGGGAGATTATATCAACGAGGCAGCAAAGGATTTACGTCCTGAAGACTTGAAGGAACTGCAGGATGCTTTCAAGAATTTGGATTTTAAGATAGCAGACCGTGATCCTTTTCATGAACTTAAATCCGGATTAGCGGAATATAAGTCAGCTCAGGAGGCGGTTAATAAGGCCCAAGAAGATCTGAATACGGTGATGGCCGGTGGTACTGTCACTGTCGATGAATATGACAAGGCTACTGGAAAGTTAGTTAAGAAAACACTCGAGCAAACGCAAGCAGAGAAAAATTTGAACAAAGCTTTGTCTGAACGTCAAGTGGTATTGGCCAATTTGACAAAGGCAGCCAACTCCTTGGGTTCTTATGGAATGGAAGTGGTGAATGCAGGAAATGAAGTGGTTGATATGCTTCAATCATTGGGAGTAGAAATTCCCGAGGCTGTTTCGAATACCTTGGAAGGAGTTGGACAAGTGATGAATGGCTTGGCGAGTATAGACTTGACGAAGCCTTTTTCCGCCATTACTGGAACCATTAGTGTCCTGACTGGCATAGGTAAGACGATCGGTGGGTTGTTTGGTTTAGGTGGTGCAGACTATGCTGGATATGAGGAGATGAAGAGCCGGTACGATAATCTGATTTCTGTGTGGGATACCCTTATTTCCAAGAAAATGGAGTATATCGACATTGACTATGGTGTAGAAGCACAGAAAGCGGCCGATGAAGCGGCTAAGTTGGTTGAAACGCAGATACAGCGTCAACGCCAATTGGCAAACATGCTGGCAGGTAGTGGAGCAAGCATAGGTTCGCATTCATTAGGTTATAGGATCAACGACCGCATGACCCAAAATGACTGGGCCAATTTATCGGACTTGGTAGGACAGCGGGTAAGTGGAATCAACGATGTGTTGTCACTTGATGCGGATGTTATCGGCAAAGTGCTGCAAGATGAAAAATTCGTGTCTGTACTAACGACGGTTAATTCTGACTTTATTGAGTATATACAGAACATTGAGAAATACGGAGAGCAACTGGAAGAGATTGCCGAGAAAGAGAAGGAAGTATTTACAGGTATTAGTCTTGACTCTTTTGAGGACAGTTTTGTTGATATGCTTTCCGACCTGGATGCAAAGAACGAGGATTTTGCCGAAAACTTCGAGGGATATTTACAGAAAGCAATCTTTTCGTCCTTGGTCGCTAATCAGTATAAGGACCGGATTAAGAAGTTGTATGATTCATGGGCAAAGTATGGGGAAAGTGGTAATCAGTTGACTGCAGATGAAGCACAGAATCTTAGAAATGAATATCAGGATATTGTGAATGACATGCTGGAGCAACGAGAACAGATTATGAAGGATTTTGGGTGGGATTCTTCATCCTCTTCTTCTGAACAAACTGCTTCAAGCCGTGGATTTGGGACAGAAATGACGCATGAAGACGCCGGTGAACTTAGCGGACGTTTCACAGCCTTGCAAATGACAGGAGAAGAAATAAAGATCCAGAATCAACAACAGACGATCGCCATTACAGAACTTAGAGGCTCTATCACTGCATTGACAACGCAGACACAAAGTATGCATGACATAGCTGATGAGACCAGGACAATTCTGGCTAATTCGTATATGGAACTACAGGAGATTCGGGAAAATACCGGAGAATCAGCAAAATATTTGAAAGACATAAAGGCGGACATCGCGGTAGTAAAACAAAATACAGCAAAATTATGATAGGGGATTTATATATAAACAGTCAGGACGCATGGGGACAGTGGAAGGTTGCTATGGGAGATGGCTTCATCGGAAACCTTCTTCTTCCTGCCGGTAATAAGGATTTTATTGAGAATGAGAGCCGCCTTGAACATGGCAAGAGGATAATTTATAATAATCCTAAAGTAGACAGCAGGGAGGTGACATTGACATTTAATATTCACGGAGACAGTGAATCTGAATATCTGAGCAATTACAAGAAATTTGTGGAGGTATTACAAGCTGGAAAGGTGACGATCAGAGTCCCCAAGATTGATATGGCGTTTATTTTAGTTTATAAAAAGTCAACAAGTTTTGCTTTGAGCCGTTCCCGGATGAACAGTAAATTATCTGTCAAATTTGAGGAACCAAATCCAAAAGACAGGGAATAAACAAACATTCTCTTGATTGTTTCAAATGGAAGTTCTGATTTTTAGGGCTTCCATTTTCTATTGTTGAACTTTGGGATATGATTGACATCAAAGACATATCCGGAAAGATACGCTGTTCAATAGAGATCAATTCAGGATCAAAAGGCAAGTTTACGCTGATGAAAGAGGATTATGTAATCCTTCCGTTCAGTGTACAAGATCCTGTTTATTTCAAGCTGGGGGATAATATAGATTTTGCTGGAATATTGGATGATTCTTTAGGTGGTAAGTTATCCAAGATATATGAGCTGGTCGATTTATATAAGCCGACATTTAACGCATCAACTGGTGGATATGATTATGAACTTCACTTAGATGCTTACTATTGGAAGTGGAAAAATAAAAAGTTCAAATATACTCCGGAACATGGAGGTCGGGAGGCATCATGGAACCTTACAGCTACGTTGGATGTACATCTGAACGTATTCCTGCGGAACTTGAAATCATTCGGGTATAAGTATCGTGGTAATGATTTCACGTACTCCATCGACTCAACAGTATCCAATACGTCTCGTCTGGTTTCATATAGTAACACAAATATGATAGACGCCCTAACGATGATGGCCGAGACATGGGGGTGTGAATGGTGGGTTACTGACAACGTGATACATTTCGGAAGATGTGAGTTTGGAGATGCTGTGGAATTGCATATCGGTGCTCAGATCCTTAATATGTCAAGAACTGATAGCAGCGGAACATTCGCTACCCGAATCTATGCTTTTGGCTCGACAAAAAACATACCGGAGAATTATCGTCCACTTGATGAGCAGATCGTGGTGAATGGAGTGGTGCAGAAGCGTCTCATGCTTCCGGAAGATACACCATATATAGACGCGTATGAAAATATGTCGGAAGAGGAGGCAGTTGAGGCCATTATCACATTTGATGATGTATTCCCGCATAAGGTAGGGACGCTATCCGATGTGCAACCGGTGGAACGAACGGAAGAGGTCGAGCAGGAAGATGGATCAACCGTAAAAGAGACTTATACTGTGTACCAGTATAAGGACACTGATCTTGATTTCAGTAGTCAGTATATACTGCCAGGTCAGGAACTGAAAATTATATTTCAGAGTGGTTCCATGAATGGTATGGAGTTTGGCGTTACTTTTAACCCTGAAAACAAAGAACCAGAAGAGCAATTATGGGAGATCGTCCGAAACGAGAATTACGGTCGTTTTCTTCCGGACGATATTCTCCATCCTAAAGACGGAGATACGTATGTCCTGTCCGGATTTGACACGAGTTTTGTGTCTGACACCATGATTCCGGAGGCGGAGCAGGAGTTGAAGGAACGAGCGATAGCTTATTCGAACAGATCAAAGATTGATGATGGTACCTATCCAACAACATTGGATTCAGAATGGGTATATGGTGATCTTATCAATAGGACTTATGGAATAGGCCAGCGTGTGAATGTTTTTAACCCGGCTTATTTTGAAAATGGCCGTATATCCCGTGTCCTTGGTTTTGAGTTCAACTTGGATATTCCCTACGATTCACCTGTTTATACGATCGGGGAGAGTACTGCATATTCCCGTCTCGGTGAAATTGAATCAAAACTTGATAACATAACCTACAGTGGGCAAAGTTATATTGGAGCTGGAGGTTCAGGAGGCGGCGGTTCGATTTATATCATTCGTACAAATGATTCTACACCGGCGAGTGACGACAATGTATTTTCTGCATTACGATCGCTTGCTACATTCCTTAGGAAGGATAAGGCAGACTCGACAAGATATCTGCTGGGTCTATTAGGTGGTGCGATATGCGATAATTTGGAATCGCAAGACTTTGCTGCCGGTCCGTTTGGTACGGGATACGTTCTAAAGAGGAACCCGAAGACAGGCCGGTCCTATCTGGAATTGGATGAAATCTATGTCCGTCTTAAAGCCTATTTTGAGACGCTGGAGATAAAGCACCTGTCACACGTTGGTGGCCGGATCGTCCTTTCCCCGGCAGGAATGGAATGTATCAGGGTAGAGGAAGTATCGGCCGAGCATGAAGAATTATACGATTCGGCCGGCAATCCTTTAGTGGATTCTTTAAACGATCCTTTGTTTGCAAGTAAGGAAGGCGGCGAAAAGGCCTATCGTTGTTACTTCAAGCAAGAAGAAGACGGAAAAGAAATTGTAAACGAGTTTGCCGTCGATGACTTGGCTCAATGCCGAGAGTTCAACGTAAAGGAAAACGTATCTCAGCAAGTAAGTAACCAGTATTACTGGAGACGGGTTCTTTATGTTGGAGAAGATTATATCGACCTGTCAATAGATGATTGCGATCCGATAAGTATGGTTCCAAAGGCCGGCGATACAATCGTTACAATCGGAAATAAGACAGATGTTAATCGCCAGCATGTTGTTTTCCTGTCTTCTTATGATGAAGATGCACCTTGTATCAAGTTGTATAGTGGTATCAATTCTTATTCGATGTTGAATAAGGAGGTAACGGTTATATCCCCAAACGCCGACAAAAATATGTTTACCGGGCAAGTCGTTATCAAGCCGGGATCAACTGGGTTTGAAAACTTGGACGATGCTCCGGATATGGGCCTAATTGAACAAGAAATACAAGAGGCTAAGGATGCAGCAGAAGCGGCAAAAGGAGAGATCAGGGATGTACAGGAAAGCGTAGGAGATTTGAAAGGCTATGTAGATGGTGCTTTTTCTGACGGCATCATTTCAGAGTCTGAGGCTGCCTCTATCGAGAAGTACATCAATATCGTAAACAATGAGCAACAGCAAGCGTTGGCAACTTATAATGGATTGTACAATAATCCGTATTTGGAAGGATCAGCCAAGACTTCATTATCCAACGCTAAAGTTTCTTTGTTTTCTTCGATAGATGCACTGATAAATGCCATTAATACGGCGATAGCAGACGGAAAAGCGACATCTGGCGAAAAGTCTGATGTCGATACCAAATATGCGACATTCACGACGGACTATAACAAGTTCTACGCAGCAGTAGAATCAGCCAATAAGTCTATTCAGGATAAGTTAAAGGGTTATTCCGATAATGCTCAAATGGCTGCCGATAAAGCAAACAACAATGCTTCGCAGGCTATGGAAGACGCTAACGAGGCTAAAGAGGCAGTCACCAATCTTAATGATTACGTTGATGGGGCATTTGCAGACGGCATTATTTCCGAGGCAGAAGCCAAAGCGATAGAGAAGTATATTAACATCGTTAATCAGACAAAAAAAGATGTGGATTCTACTTACTCGGTTCTGTACAATAATCCTTTCTTGACCGGAACAGCGAAACAGAATCTTTATAGTGCCAAATCTTTGTTCAACACGGCTACATCGAATCTGATAAGCTCAATTAATTCGGCGATCGCAGATGGAAAGACAACGGAAACAGAAAAGAATAATGTTGATTCAAAATATGAATCATTTAATTCTGCTTACGCCAGCTTAGCAACAGCTATTGAGAATGCGAATAAAGCCATTCAGGAGCAAATTAAGCAAGAGGCTATCACGGAAGCAAAAAAGGATCTGGATGCCCAGATAGGTGAAGTTTCAAAGGCTGATAAGGATGAGATCGCCAAGAATATGGGATATGCAGATTATGAAGAGTTGCAATATTATGCTCAACGGGCGCAAACAATCATTAAGGGTGGTCATATCAATACCGAATTAATTGAAGCGAGTTTAATTGTTACATCTCAATTAATTGCCAATGCAATAAAGGCCAATACTCTTAATATAAACAACAACTTTATAGTTAAGACGGACGGTTCGGTTGATATGAACGGTATTCTTCACTCACTTGGAAGAAACACTGAGCTTGTTGTTTCTGATGGATACGTGAGAATAATGTATAAAGGTTCTGATGTAGCCAAGTTATCCGTAAATGAAAATACCGGTATGCCGGAGTTGTCAATGTATAATGGTAATCGCTCAGTCCTGGTTACAGCAGAAAAAATAATGTTGGCAACAGGTAGTGGGAGTACCAGTTTTCTTACGTTGGACGCTTCTGAAATTGGGTACGGAACAATAAAGAAAAAGTCAGACGGAACTCTTTATTTAGCAAATAATGAGTACACGATGATTACAGTAGGAATAAGTGTTTCACCGTCGAATGGCGGAACAACAATTCCTTCCCCAAGTCCATTACACATGGTTATGCAGGGAGAATCCGAGACAGTTGAGGCAATCCCGGCAGACGGTTATGAATTTGACAGATGGTCAGACGGTGGATCGCAAAAACATACAGTTACATGGTCTACAGCAGGCCAAAGTCTTGTGGCTTATTTTACAAAGATACAAGTTACAAAATATACGTTATCATTATCAGCAAGTCCGTCTTATGCAGGAACAACATCAGGAGCCGGAACTTATGAGACCGGAACCCGTGTAACAGTAAATGCTACACCTAATACAGGTTACAGATTTGTAAGATGGAGCGATGGCGGTGCTCAATCCCATTACGTAACAATGGATGCGAATAAATCTCTTACAGCTTACTTTGAGGCTTATTCGGTTACAGGAGATGAAATATTTACCGGAACAGCTTTGACAAGCTCGACTTATTGGAAAGCTGGAGGAAATGCTTCTATTTCATCAGTTACAGGTGGTGTGGCCACAATTAAATTCCCATCTTCTGATGCAACCGGAAGCGATTATATTTCTTTCAATAAAGGTTACTTAGGCAGTAAGATAGAGCAAGGACATAAATACAGACTTACATTCCAGGCTAAATCTTCAGTAAGTGATGCTTATATAGTTGCTTTATTTGGAGAATCCCTTGATATAACAGACAGTGTTTCTTCTGATGGGGTAATTTATGGAAAATATAATGGTGGAGTTTTATCAACTTCATATAAAACAATAACATTAGATTTCGTAGCCGATAAGAGAGATAGTACTGTATCTGATGGATTATTAATAACATCGTCTAAAGCATGTACAATAAATATACGTAGTATTTCATTAAAGGAGGTTTGATATGAGGTACTTGGTCATTATACTATTCTTGTTTATTCTGTCCGGATGCAGTCAGGAATTTATTGATCCGGATACAGATAAAGATAAAATCGAGATTGAATTAGATTCTGCATATAACGAATATACAGTAACGATAACATTTTAAGCTATGGGAGTAATTAATTATACAACAGCAAAGATAAATGAGCTTTTGGACAAGATAGACAAAGCTCCTGATACAATTGAGAATGGTAAAACCCCAGTCTTTGTAACCGGTACGACGACAACTTTAGATCCAGGACTTTCAGCAACGGCGGAAGTCGTTCAGGACGGTGTCGATGAAAACGGAAACCCGAAGTATAAAATAAACTTTGGGGTTCCGAAAGGTCTTGATGGTGCCAGTGGTGAAGGTGGTGGCGGAACAGCCGATTCTGTCCAGTGGGGCAATATACTTAATATGCCGAGCTGGGTAAATTCTGCGACAAAGCCAACATATACAGCGTCAGAAGTAGGAGCTTTACCGGCAGATACAACAATACCTTCAAAAACAAGTCAGCTTACAAATGATAGTAATTTCCTTACTTCATCTGATTTTAAAACAATTAATGGTCAACCTATTGTAGGATCAGGAAATATTCAAATTGAGGGAGGTTTATCCGGCGGAACAGGGAATGTAAATGTTACTAATGCCTCCACTTTGCTTAATGGTAAATATTATTCATTTAAACCGTCGGAAGATGGTTCATTGATAGGAGTTCTTTCTGAACTTCCTAATGCCAATAAAGAGACAGCCGGTCTTATGTCGGCAGAAAGTTTTGAAAGGTTGTCTTCTATGAAAGCATGCATATATTTTCCAATTGCTTTTGAACAATTAAATTCTTCTTCAACAATTGAAGAAGTAGTTCAGCTTTTCAGCGAAGCTCTTCAAACACAATTATCTAATGTTAGTACGTTACTTTATATAATGATTCCATATTGCAATTCATATAATTCAGAGGGTAGCGGAAATACTGGTAAATTTTATATAGGTAATAACGATTGTTTATTTAGAGGATTGTACACAGAAGAGGAGCATAAATTATTGATGGAATTTACTTATATAACTATTGGTGGTTCATTAAAGACGATTTCTATATTGTTTTCAAACATACAGGAGAATTTATCTACTGAAGAAATGACAATCTCTATTTTACAGAGTGATGATAGTTATTACTACCTTCCATTAGAAGTGTATAATTTGTCAATAGAAGATTCTAAAGAAACCATAGTTAAAGCTTTTGGAGGAGAAGAGGGCATCAACGCTTTAAAAGACGCAATGCGAGCAAATAAAAAAATTTATATAAATCTGATAAGTTCATCGGCCGTTATTAGCTCTTTGATACCTGTATCTTATGTTTATTTAGTAGCAGATCTGTGGGGTATTTCTTTTACTATCCCAAAATGGGGTTCATCGTATTCGTGTATAACAAAAAATATTAGGCGCTCGGCTGTTACTGAAATATATCAAGATGGTTATCGTTTAAAGGCATCTTTTTATTCTCTTACATCAAATTCTACAAGTGAAGAAATAAGCAATGCTGTTGGAGGTGAGGATGGCTTAAAAAAATTGATAGCATTAATAAAATGTGGAAATAGGATTTTAATAAATCCATCTAATGATATTAATCAAGTTACACAATTGTTACCTAATGTTATAAATGAAGTAGAAAATGGAAATCTTGGAGTTGTATTTTTTGGAATGGGTTATGCTTTATGGGGAGGAGTTATTAGCATGATTGCAATTAATTATGATAAAACCTCAAATACTTTTTCAGCTGCTGTTACAAGTATTAGAAGTTAATATATTAATATAATTATGGAGCCGATCTACAACAAATTAATCCCGTTCAAGCCGTTCGTAGCAATTAATCTGTTTGGCTTTGTCTTTGCCCGTAAAGAGTATAAGCCGTTATATGAGCGAACTCTAAACCATGAGCGTATTCACACAGAGCAAATGAAGGAGATGCTTTACATCTTCTTCTACCTGTGGTATCTGATAGAGTGGATAGTGAAGCTATTCATATATGGGAAGAAGTCATACAATAATATATCTTTTGAAAGAGAGGCATATCAGTATGAGAGATATGCTGACTATGTTCAATTTAGGAAGAAATATAATTGGATCAAACATTTATAATCATGGCACAAAGAGAATTACAATTTACACAAGAAGGTGATGTATGGGTAGCGGAAGAGACGGTAAGCAATGACTACTCATTGCATTTGGAGAGAAAGAAAGGAGGTTATTTTCACATCTCGCAACGGAGTTCAGACATCGGGGTATTTGTCCCTTGTGCCTTGCCTCCCTGGTTGGAAAGGACAGGCCAGTTTATAGACCACTCTTTCGGTCATGGTGTCTATCCCATGCATATTAAGATTGTGAGTGAGACTGAGGTAACGATGGGAACGATCAGGGAGGCGGAGTCATGAAACTGAATTATGTCTTGCTGAACGCCCTGGCTCTCGGTCCGGAACCGCTCAATACGGTCGGTACCGGGAACGGCAAGTTCGGTAAATCTGAATCAAATCCCCCGCATGTCCTTCTGGAGGACGGGGGTGACGTTTTAATGGAAGATGGCGGTTTAGTAATATTGGAGGATTATGGCAAGTAAGGACAAGAAGATTAGTGACCTGGAGCGGCTAAATGCCGTCACGGGAGATGAGGTGGCCTTGGTTAATAAGGGGGCCAAGAACTATGGACTTCCCCTGTCATTGCTGGCGAAAGCAAGAGACCTGGAAGAAGTGAACAGGAGTATAGAAGGGCTCCAGTCAGACATATCGGATTTGCGTTTGCAGAATGATTACGGCGTGGCGAGCTGGTCCGAGGATGACCTTGCTCCGGAATGTACCGGTTTCTTTGGCAGTTGGGAGTTCCTGAACAAATGGAACGTGTATTTGCTTGATACGACCGATAATGCCGGAGAGACGACAACCCCGTTGTATGCCAAACTACGAGATTGCCCCAGATATGCGAAAGCGATAGAATAAACCATGGAGAGTTTAAAAAAGAAAGAAGCTATATTTTTATGTAGTAGTGTCATTATAGCAGTGTTATTGTTTTTATTTTGTTTAATAGTTAAAATGTTTAGGTTATGAAAAAGATTGTTTTGGTTATGAGCATGCTGATGCTCTTTATGTGTGGTGCATTTGCACAAACAGAAGTAAGTAATGAGGGAACTCAAATTATTCTTGATCTTTCCACATTTACAGGTATCGTTACTGTCATTTCATCCGTAGTGACACAGATCTTCAAGCTGATCCCGGCTATCGATGGAAGCAAGATTGCAAAGATTGGTATTTCTGTTGGCGTTGGAATTATTGTCTGTATGCTGGCATGGATATTGAAAGTCTCGGAACCGTTGGCTGGACTTATTTGGTGGCAGACGCTTATTTATGGAGTTGCTGCCGGATTATCCGGATGTGGATTCTATGACTTGGTAAAGGTTGTTTGGGAACTGTTTAAACCGAAAGATGAAGTAATTCATTTGGATTAAGTTTTAGGTAGTTTAGGTTATCAATTGGGCGGTGTGACAGGCCGCCCTTCATTAGAGAAGAAGCATGGAACAAGTACTACACCTGAATGTCACTCAAGACATACACCATGGAACGACAATCATTTTTATATGTTGTATCCTGATTATTATTGCCTCGTTTATTGATATGTGGACCGGAATAGATGCCGCAAGAGTGAATAAAGAACCGATAAGTAGTCGTTCACTACGGAAAACGGTAACAAAGATTATTGACTATTTGCGTGTACTGGTTTTTGCTGTCTTAATAGACGTATTAGGCCTATGCTTTACATGGTATGCTATCCCTTATTGTGCCATATTGGCTACGCTTGGAGTATTACTTATCGAGTTCCGTTCTGTCATTGAGAACAGCAAAAAGAAACGGAGCCACGCAGGTGAAGTTGTTGATATGGTTGCCAGAATTATAAGTTGTGCCCAGGAGAAGGATGCAGAGGAGCTGATTAAATTAATCAAGAAGGATAAGGAGGAGAGAAAATGAGAAAGATTAATCGCAAAATAAATTTGATCGTGATCCACTGCTCGGCGACCCGAGTTGATAAGGATTACACGCCGGAACAGTTGGAACGTGACCACAAGGCCCGTGGGTTTAATTCTGCCGGGTATAATTTCTATATCCGTAAGAACGGCGAGGTCGTTCCGATGCGCCCGCTGGAGCTTATCCCGGCCCACGTGACAGGGTACAATAAAAATTCGATTGGTATCTGCTACGAGGGTGGTTTGGATGCTGACGGTAATCCTGATGATACCAGGACGGATGCGCAGCGGAGTGCCATCGTGGAACTATTGCTTAAACTGGTAGCACAGTTTCCAGACAGCCGTATCTGTGGACATCGTGACCTATCGCCCGATCTGAACGGTGACGGAAAGATCACACCTAACGAATGGACCAAGATGTGTCCTTGTTTCGATGCAGAAGAGGAATATAAGAATATTTGATCGGGAAGAGATCCGATAAGCGTTCTTTGACATGGTGGGGTGTACTGTTATGGCAGAATAATGTTAAAAATTTTGCTTAATAATATAATCAAACCGATATTTGCTATATGAAAACAAAAGATCATATATTATCACAGGTTGACTGCAGGAAGGCTATTGACGTACCAAAGGTTGTTGTTGAAAATGGTATGCCTAAAAGAGTCTATGAGATGGATCTTGCCAAATCAAATGACTTTAGGCTTGTTTTATCGCCTTCGGATGATATAGAAAAATTTGGAAAGTACCTTCTAAGAGTGCGTATAAGTTCAAAAATGCGTACAAAGATTTCTTTGCACACACAGGAAAACGACATGAGATATTGCCTTTTCAGGGTGGATTTTAATGGACCGTACCATACAAATCCGTCAGACGTAAATGAGTATGTCCCGGATGAATTGAAATCGTTTGCAGGTATGATAATTGGATCAAATCATGTTCATTACCATGTACAAGGTTATCCATCTGCTTCATGGGCCGTTCCTGTTGATAATGATCCGTTCCCAGTAAAGGATGTATCCTTCGATAATTTCAACGAATGTTTCAACGACGCTATAATTGCCGTGTCGGATATTATACATTTGGAAACCCGTATAGTAGTAACAGGTAAATTCATGTATGATGGACTGGATTGACGAAAAAATAAGCGAATATTACAACTGGTTGAAAGACAATACGGCTGTAAGGGAGGACAAAGGAACAGGTTGGTTTGCTATATCCACGCCGTTTGCAGGTCTGTTTAATGATAATATTGAGATTTTTATCAAAAAGAAATCTGAATCAGACATCTTACTCTCGGATGATGGCGAAACGATAAACAATCTTTTGTTATCTGGAGTTGACCTATTGAAATCAGACAGAAGGAAGGGGTATTTGGACAAGATTTTAACAAACCACGGAGTGTCTTTGGTTAATGGGGAATTAATTTCCAAGTCAAATGGTGTCGATTTTGCGAAGAAGAAGCATTCGCTTATATCAGCCATCTTGTGTATAAGCGACATGGTAATGCTTGCTAAGGATAATATTTTTTCTATATTTTCAGAGGATGTATTGGAATATGCAAACTCTCTAGATCTTATATACACGCCCTCTTTCATAGTTAAGGGAAAATCTGGATTGGATTTTAATTTTGATTTCCAAGTAGCTGGGAGAAAGAGCGAACTTGTAGTAAAGTCATTTAATACATTAAAAAAGGATGGCGTTGGTAGTTTTTTATTTTGTTTAAATGATATTAAAGAGATAAGAGAGAGCAGCACTGGGAAGAAACTCAACAGTCTGGCTATTGTGAATGATTCCAATCATCTTTCAGATAAACTTATAGGTGCATTGAAAACATATGGTACTAACGTGATACTTTGGAGTGAGAGGAATAATCCAGAAAGTAAAAACTTGCTTCAGATAGCATGATCTCATAATGCTTATTTGCCCTCTGTCTTTGAAGAAATAGATAGGTGACACCCCATCATATAGACGGTAAGTGTCGCCTTTTTTTATGTCCGGGCGGAATCAAAATACGGATATAGACTTTTATCTGAATAGAGATGAAACCTTGGAAAATAGTATTGACAATTTTACTGACGGCGGCGATATGTTCCGCCGTCGGTTACGGCTATGGGCGACGGAGAACATGGGGTTCCACACCTGTAGCTGATACCGTCCGTATCCGTGATACACTTCGCGACAGTATTCCTTATCCCGTGATTGAGACTGTCGTACAGGAAATACCGGAGCTGTTTCCTGTCTATATAACTTTGGCTGGTGACACGATCCACGAACCGGTTTATATTCCTGTTCCTATAACACAGAAGGAATACCAAACAGAAAATTACCGTGCTTGGGTTTCCGGCTATAAGCCGTCATTGGATAGCGTATGGGTTTACCCTGAGAAGATCATCATCCGGGAGAAACCTCGCAGATGGGGAATCGGTGTGATAGCCGGTTATGGAATCGGACGGAATGGATTGTCTCCTTATGTTGGTGTTGGGGGATATTGGAGAGTGTGGTAAGTATATTAACCTAATATAGGTTTAGTTTGTAAAGAATAGAATATATCCTAATCAATATTCAATACCCTTATTAATAATCTATTACAACTAAACCTATATTATGCTTGATTTTTACTCTTCTTTTTCCATGAGAGTTTTATTAATTAAATTATAAACATCATCATATAAAAAGCTATCCATCTTACTATAATCATTTAGGAATTTCAATGTTATAGTATCCGATGGATACTCCAGCTTCTTTTTATACCAGGTCTCTTTAAACAATAATTCAGCATTTTTCATGGTAAGATTTGCACCTTGCTTAAAAATATTTTCATTAATCTTTACCCTCTCAGAATTATCCAATACTTGAACTATAAATTCTGATTCGTTATGATTTATATACTTCTTGTAGTTTTTGATGTCGTTAATACCAAATAAAGGGTCATAATCTAATATAGATTTATAAATTTGTATTACAAATTCTCCCATAAAAATAACACGTGGCCAATAATTTTTAGAATCAACCGATACAACATTTGAAGTCTTATCTTCGTCATTATATGTTTTTAAGTATGTAACAGAAAGAAAAAACTTTCTTATTTTCCATTCTTTCTCTCCTAATCCACAAGTTTATCTTTTATTTTAGCATAGTTTGTACAATGTGACAAGTTTTG
>OHFP01000345.1_pt1 | contig 26486 bp, 17 predicted proteins | sample 1567591 | NCBI WGS metagenome assembly OHFP01 (sample SAMEA3879547, study PRJEB24766) | human gut metagenome | biome: human-associated habitat; feature: feces | place: USA | collected 1985/1987 | reverse complement strand
CGATACCAGCCGGAGCAGCGATTGTAGCGTTGTCTGAAGAAACTACTTCGTTAGCAACTACCTTACCTAAGATTGTGCTTACGATTACGTTCTTGCCTTCAGCACCCTTAACTACTACAGCACCGTCAACACCTGCAACTACTACGCTTGAAGTAGAGATTTCTTCGTTTGCTGTAGCCTGAGAGTCTTTATCTATTGCGCTTAATACAAAGCGAGCAGACTGGTTGATTACTTCATCCATATTGCCTACATATTCTGTATCCAATGCAGAATCAGTACCGTCGCCAGTATTATGGTTTCCGTTTTCATCAGCAAATCTAGCCAATACAGGAACATAGTTGTGGATCTTAATCCATGCACCAGTAAATGAACCAATAGCAGAACTTGGACCATTAGATTCGATTAAGAATTCTCCATCATTACCTGTATTTCTCAAAGAGAAGGCTACATTATTATGTTTACCATCTAATTCAACCAAATCATAAATAATTCCTTCTTTTTCTGGAGCTAACGAATCAGGACAGATATACATCTTACCATTTTCAGCAGGATCTTGAGAAGCAACCTTCAATGAAGCTAATGTGTAAGGAGCTTTCAATACATATAAGTAATCACCACGGTGAACTGCTTCTACAAAACCTAAACGTACATAGTTATCAGAAGCGAACTTATTAGCTTTGATCGGATCTTTATCAATATTAGACATGTACTTCGCAATTGAATCGTTGAAGTTAACCAAGAAACGACCTTCAACATAGCCTGCAAATTCTTCTTCATGTCCACAACCTGCATTAACACCATGCTGATTATGACCTGCTACCTGGCAATTGCAATAAGTATAAGCTGGAACTGAATCAGCGGCTACAGCAAATAAATATTGCGGCATACGAGCATTTGACTTAGCTACTTTATCTACATAGAAGCCTTCATTCTGAGTCGGATCACCCATTGTTTCAGAAGCTAAGTAATTCAACTTGTTAGCCAAAGCCTTCGGTGAGTTAGAATCTTCATACAAGCTAGCATTACCTTGTTCGTCGATCGTACGAATATCGATTGCTTTCTTATTATTGTTAACCAAATCAGCATAACCTGTCGTAGCCAAATCACGATACAGCGGACGATTATTCTGAACTAAAGCAAAGGCATCAGTTGAAGTTTCACACAAGTCTGAAATCTTCGTATCCAAAGAAACTGCTTCGATAGCCAATTTGCCCCAAGTCTGGTAATTATTCTTATCAATTTCGAACCAGATTTCATCAGTATCAGGTTTACCATTCTTATTCGTATCTTTATAATAAACAGTATAGTAGTGACCAAATGAATCTTCCAGTTCGCCTTCTTTCAAATCCTCTCCTTCAGTTACACCTGCTTTTGCTGCAGAAATCAACGGCTTGTTAACCAAAGCATAACCGTGAGTACCATCCAAACAATTATTTTCTTTCAAAGAAACGATAGCGTATGACAAGTTATTGTTAGCTTCGATTTCAGATTCTGTTGCGATCACATACTTATATTGGTTATTAATTGCTACGAACTTATGGTCATTGTCAATTAAGTTATCATCCTTCACTTTGATCTTGAAGTATGTCTTCTGTAATTGTTCAGCACCCAGAGCAGCATTAGTATAACCGTAGTTTTCAGTTTCTTTGTACTTGATATCGAAGTAACCTTCTTTCGGTTCAGATACTACTTTACCAGTTCCTTCATCAAACTTTTCAACCATGTGCTGTTCTGCTACGTAAACACCACAACGGAACAACTCGAATTCAGTACCGTTTTCACCCACTTTCAATTTACCGTCAACATCTACCAAACTCTGGCCTAAACCATTGTTGAACATGTGCTGGAATGTATAAACATTTTCACGTAATACATCTTCTTCAGCATTGAAATAACCTTCGATTGTCGGATTTTCAATCTTATTGAACGCTACACGGTCATTGCAATTGAAAGTCTTACGGTAATGATGATCTACATTAGTCTGTGAAGCCAACCATGCGTAGTCACGATGATTGATTGTAAACAAACGACCCTCTGAATCTTTATACAATTGACCTTCAAACAAAGTAGTTACATATTCACGGTTCTTAACGTTAATCACCGGATATTCACTATGGTTCAGATCATCACCTTCAGTACATGGTTGTTGTTCTACTACCCATTGTGTAGCAGGCATGTGAGTAAAGTCTTGCTGACCTTCTTCTAATACGTCATATACCATATGACCTTCCATATCGTAAACTACGTAAGCACCATCAACACGATGTTCTGTCTGTGCATTAGAAAGAGCAGGTTTAACCAAGTTAATGAAATACAAGCCATCTTCAACTGTTGCACGAATCAAATGGCTATAGTCATTAGCGAAATCCAGACGCATTTTCATCGCAGAACGATAAGTTCCATCTGCCTTGTTTGTTACATAAGCCGGATTACCTGCTTCTGTTTTCTTTTCAGCTGCCCACTTAGCATCTGATGCATCAATACCCTGAGCAGTGGCATAACCAACAGTCAAATAATCTTTAGCATCACCTGCAGCCGGACCTAAATTCATCACATATAAAGCAACTGGTACACCTGCAGCTTTATTTGTCATGGTATTCATGGCATCAGTTATAGCACCGCTATACGCTGTACCCGCATTCGGAGTATTCAAATATTGGCTCATGGCTGCTTTTGCCAAATGAGTTTTCTCAAATTTCAACTTCTGCTCAGCCTCTGATTGAGCCATACGAGATGCATTCAACGGTTCCAATACTACAGAATCTCTAGTAGGATAATAAGTCACCTTCCAATGATAACGAGCTTGTAATGCATCCGGATAGTATTGAATACCACCTACCTGCTGCTTATTATTAACATATGTACCATTAGCCGCATACTCTGTTACATATTTTCTTACAGAAAAATCATCATCCAAATAAGAATATGGTTGAGTTGTTACCTGTAAGCCATTATAAATACCTTGGAATGCATCTCCTTCATACGGATTTTCAGAAACATACAAATATTCATAAGCTCCATCTCCATTCTTATTCTCAGTTCTCAACAAAATATTGTAACCTGCATAGTTGTTAGTAGCTTTTCTGCTCAAATCATAACCATTTTCTGTCTGACCAGCCTCAACAGCTACAAACTTATTATCGAAAGGATTGTTATAAATTGTACGGGCTTCGTTTGTTTCCGGATTCCAAACTGTAAATTTCGTTATCTTACCAGCACCGTCGTTATTGGCATCATCCCAATTCGCATACTGACTAATGTGTGAAGTACCATTTTTTCCAAAAGTCAACCAAGAACCATCTGCATCGATCATGGTATTGACTTCTGCAGCCGTCAAAACTTTTGCTCCAGCTTCAACAGGTTTGATTTTCAATAGACCTGTCATATCACTTAAAAATTCAGAGGCATTCTCCTTAGAGTCTTTTACTGCTACAATTGTAAAACCGGTGTTTTTACCATCTAATGCAGTTTTAGAGAAACCAGTTGTTGGACGACTATTATAATTTGCCCAAACATCATTTTTCTTCACAGCCTGCAAAGCAATGACAGAGTCTGTTTGATTATGGAAATAAGCATATACTTGCTTAAAATTTTTTGTATTTTTATCCTCATCTGTTGTGTACCAAGCCCAATTGGTAATACAACCATCCATCAGACCATCTTTCTCATAACCCCAAGAGCCTTGAGTTATAACGCCTCCTTTACGCTGCAAAGCATTCGTATGATCGAAAGCCAACTCATAACCTGTTTCAAGATTCTCGTACTTATAAACACGACCATTGGCAGCGCGATCCGTAACTGTAATCTTCCATAAAGTATGAGTCAAAGTAGCAGCTGTAACAGGCTGTGCTGTCAAATAAATCTTACCTGTTGAATAATCGCGTTCTGCAGACAAAACATAAGTTGTTTCTTCCGTTTTTTTTAACCCCAAAGTTGTAGGATCAACCTCTAATTGATAATAATAATTCTGGTTGATTTTATCTACATTCTCAAAAGTAGCATCCAATTCACCAGCTTTTACCATACGGGAATGATATTGAATCTCTCCGTTAGGTACAGGACAGAACTGAGCTGCTACTGGGAATGAGCCTGCAAGCAAAGCTGCGGCCATCAAAGTAGAAAACTTTTTGTTCATAATAAATAAATTAATTGTTAATAAAATAGAGTTTAAATCTTCAACAACTAATTTTACGAAGGGTCCACAACCCCCGCGATTCATTATGAACGGGCATAAAAAAACGCGGGCTAGTTGTCTATTATTTATTCTAAGGCATCTGGAAATTCGCCCACGTCACAATAATAGAACAATAGCCCGCGCTTATACGATATGATACAATCCACCTATTACGGGCAGACAATTCTATATACGTAGTCCACGCAAGCATTTTTTGTCCATTATTCCGTGACGTTAAAAATTTTCCAGATTTTTAGAATAGGAATAATCTTCGTAAAATGCTTACATAATATATGTATAAACCGCACTCGCGAACCGCTGTTCGCTACGGAATCACTGCAAAGATAAAGAGGTTTTCTGAATCAACAAGAAAAAACTTGCATTATTTTCCAAAATATATGGATTATAGGACGAAACAAATGGATTTATAGCACAAAATACCCCGTTTTCAGTACATGATAAAAAGCCGGCGTATTTTGAAAAGGTAGGCATGAATTCTCCAAAATACGCCGGCTTTTTATTCATTCATGCCTATGTTTTTCTACAAATCCAACGGGAATCGTTTTCTATCTTCGTTGGATTGATTTCCGATTCTCGTTTATTTGAATGGCTCATTCTACCTATATATAATAGATACCCCATATCGGATTTATTTTTATACCCTTCACACACGGTCCTATCTCTCTTATATTCTGCAACTTCCTGTGAAGGGTGTGAAAGAAGGCTCTATATTCGTACTTTTGGCTTGACCCAAAAGTACCAAAAACTCAAGACCGTATTCGTTCTTTTGCCTTGATGCAAAAGAACCAAAAAATCAAGGCTGTGTCTGCTGAGCTACTCCGTCTCTTCGTTACGCTGTGCGCGCCGCAAACTCGCTGCGCTCAGACAGCGACGCTCTGGCCGCTTCACTCCGTTCCTACGCTTAACGCTCACCAGAACGAGGCCGAAACAATTGAAAATTGACGATTGACAATGGACAATTTTTTATTATCAATTGATTTTATAGGTTCTTAATTTCCTCATCAGTCAATCCTGTACACAATTTAATCTGCTCAAAAGAAATGCCATTCTGCTTCATCAGACGAGCAGTTGCTAATATGCCTTCTTCTCGCCCTTTTTTTAAACCTCTTTCTTCTCCTATTTCAATTCCTTCTTCCCGTCCTTCCTGATACCGAGCTTCTGCCTGTTGTTTCTGGTAAAGGGCTATGCTATAATTATCACGGTACACCTTGAGACACTCTTCATACTCCTCCCGTTCTTTCTTGTTCATATTGGCGATCTTGGCCAACTGCTCCAAACGGTTGAATAGTTCTTTCTGACCTTTAAATGATAATGTTTCCAATTGTTCCATGTGCTTCAAATTATATAACCAGTAATCCAACGGAGTTTCACACTCCGATTCTGTCTTCTTGAACAAGGGCATCTCGATAAAGATTTCCCGGAAAACGTTGCTCATCTGTTTACCGGTGTCTCGATCTGCCAGAATAATATCGGTACGGACTTTGTCTGTCCGGCCTGAACGGAAGTTCAGGATAAAGATCCCATAAACCGGATACATCTGGTATTCCCACAACGAACCGGGTTCTCCCTGATCGGCCACAATACGACAAAGATAATAAAGTCCGCGTTCATAGAAATAAGGCTGGGCTGCATTTTGAAGCTCGATAATGAAAATCGCACCATCTTTATCCACACACTTCAAGTCAAAGATAACACCTCGGCCATCGATGGTCTTTTTCGGATTTTCCTTGTCCATATAGGTGAGATCTTCAATGTGGCGCTCTCCTTCCAGCAAGTCATTCAACAATTCGATCAACAAGTCCTTACTTTCTTTCTGTCCGAACAGAATCTTGAAACCACGATCCACAAACGGATTGATAAATATGCTCTTTCTTTCCATAGAAAAGGTTCTTTAAAATGTTTTGCCCCAATAGCGGGATAGGCAAAGATAAGATTTTATCGTGAAAAATCAAGATCGTGTCTATTCTTTTGCCTTTATAAAAAGAACGAATACAACACAGAACTGATGACGAAAAAAGCACGGAAACCTCGCTTCACACAGTTATCAAACCATGTTGCTGCGAATTCCGTGCTTGGTCTATCAATAGGATAATAAGAAATCTATTTATTTCAAGGCATAAATACGGCGAATGATATCAACAATTTTCAATCCTTCCAACGCAGTTGTCGTATTCTGAGCACCGGTGTGCTGCAGGACTTCCACGACGTTACGGATCACGAAATTATGATTCTGCGCCGAACCTTTATACGGTCCGTAGTCATTACCCGGATTTGTCGGAGCCAATTCAGGCATCTCATAGTCTTTAATATGGCAATACTCTACCTCGTTCATGTACTGACCGCCAATCTTGACGCTACCGTTTTCTGCCACAATCAGCATACTGCTTTCCATGTTCTTATTCCAAACCGCAGTCGAATAGTTCAAACAGCCCATACCGCCATTCACAAATTCGAATGTTACCAGTCCCGAATCCTCGAAATCCGTTAACTGTTGATGGTTGAAATCAGCAAAGCGCGCCTGGATATGCTGTATATCGCCAAAAAGCCAATACATAATATCAATAAAGTGAGAGAACTGGGTGAACAACGTACCACCATCCAAACAAGCATCACCATGCCAGCCTCCAGGTTTATAATAACGTTCATCCCGATTCCAGAAGCAATTGAGTTGTACGAGATAGATTTTCCCCAGCCGCCCCGAATCAATCATTTGCTTGATCCAGACAGATGGCGGAGAATAGCGGTTCTGCATCACACAAAAGACTTCTTTCTGGTATTTCAGCGAAGTCTGCAAAACCCGTTCGGCATCTTGCACTTGTAAAGCCATTGGTTTCTCAATCACCACATGATGCCCCGACTCGATTGCCTGTATCGCCAGCTCGGCATGAAGACCATTGGGAACACATATATTGATCACATCGATATCCAAACCGGATTGCAGCAAAGATGTTATCTCCGAGAAGAAAGCTACCGGATAAGCTTCAATACCCAGTTCTTCTTTCGGGCGTATATCACATAATGCGACCAACTCTGCTCCCGGATCGCGAACAACCATTTCTGCATGCCGCTTTCCGATATGTCCGCATCCGACTACGGCAAAACGAATTTTCTTCTTATTACTTTCCATAATTACGAACGGTTTCAATGATATAATCCACTTCCTCTTCTGTCATTTCCGTATGAATAGGCAATGACAAGACCGACTGGACCAGTTTTTCAGAAACACTCAAAACCGAGCCTATACGGGAAAAGCCGTAGAAAGCCGCCTGTTTATGTAATGGAAGCGGATAATAGACCATCGACGGAATTCCTTTTTCCTTGAGATATTGTTGCAAATCATCCCGTTTCCCATCTGCAACCTGCAAGGTATATTGATGATAGACATGCGTCGAATAAGGAGCTTTGCAAGGAATCTGCCAACGGGAATCCTGATCAAAAGCCTCGTCATAACGCTTGGCTACCTGCTGACGGGCAGCGGTAAACTCTTCCAAATGAGGAAGCTTCACGTCTAAGACAGCCGCCTGTAAAGTATCCAGACGAGAGTTACAGCCGATAATCTTATGATGGTATTTCTGCAACTGACCATGGTTGGCAATCATCCGGATCCGTTCAGCCAGACGATCATCGGATGTCATGACGGCTCCTCCATCTCCATAACAAGCCAAAGGCTTGGAAGGGAAGAAAGAAGTCGTACCGATATGAGCTATCGTACCGGCTTTCCGACGCGTACCGTCCGAGAACAACACTTCGGCTCCTAATGACTGGGCATTATCTTCCACCACATACAAATGGTTCTGTTCGGCTATCTGACGGATCTTCTCCATATCACAACATTGCCCGAACAAATGCACCACCACAATAGCCCGTGTCTTGGGAGAAATGGCCGATTCAATCATCCAAGGATTGATATTGAATGTCTTTTCATCAACATCCACCCACACCGGAATCAGTCCCAGCAATGAAACCACTTCGGCAGCTGCTACATACGTAAAGGCCGGAACAATCACCTCATCTCCCGGCTTTAGATCAAGAGCCATCAAAGCAATCTGCAAGGCGTCCGTTCCGTTTCCGCAAGGAATAACATACGGCACATCCAAACACGACGACAGATGCGAAGCGAAACGCTGCACCTGTGGTCCGTTAATGAATGCACAAGTATCCATTACTTCCTGCATAGCCAGATCCAACTCCGGACGCAGCCGAAGATACTGCCTATGCAGGTCAACCATCTGGATTTTATCCATATTCCTTCTTATTTCACCTCGCTACCCGGTTTCACTTCCTTCTCCGGTGTAATCACCGCCAGCTTACCGTCAAAGTTTTCTGCCGAAAGAATCATTCCTTCAGAAACAATTCCCTTCAGTTTGCGCGGAGCCAAATTAGCGATGAAGCAAACCTGCTTACCGACCAGTTCTTCCGGTTTATAATGCTGTGCAATACCCGAAACTATGGTTCGTTTTTCTAATCCGTCGTCAATACGGAACTGCAACAACTTATCAGCTTTCGGTACTTTGGTACATTCCAGAACTGTTCCTACACGGATATCCAGCTTCAGGAAATCATCAAAAGCAATATTTTCCCGAATCGGTTTTGCCTTATAATTAGCTTCTTCGTTCGCTTTCTTGGTTGCCAACAGTTTGTCAATCTGAGCCTGAATGACGTCATCTTCAATCTTTTCAAACAACAATTCTGTTTTTCCCAGTTCATGACCCACTTCCAGCAAATCGGTTGAACCCAAGCGATTCCAGCCTAACGGTTCTACATTCAGCATCTTGTTCAATTTTTCCATGCTGAAAGGTAAGAACGGCTCGAATACAATAGCCAGATTAGCTGTAATCTGCAAAGCAATATTCATGATGGTAGCCACACGAGCCATATCCGTCTTGGCCAACTTCCAAGGTTCTGTATCAGCCAGGTATTTATTACCGATACGAGCCAGGTTCATGGCTTCCTTCTGCGCATCACGGAAATGATAAGTATCCAACAGACGTTCTACGTTTTCCTTTACATCTGCAAAATCCTTCAGTGTCTGACGATCATAATCCGTCAGTTCACCGGCAGCCGGAACCTTATTGTCAAAATACTTACCCGTCAATACCAAAGCACGGTTCACGAAGTTACCCAAGATAGCAACCAACTCATTGTTATTGCGTGCCTGGAAGTCTTTCCAGGTAAAATCATTATCTTTTGTTTCAGGAGCATTGGCTGTCAGCACATAACGCAACACATCCTGCTTACCCGGCATATCTACCAAATACTCATTCAACCAGACAGCCCAGTTACGAGAAGTAGATATTTTATCACCTTCCAGATTCAGGAACTCATTGGCAGGAACATTTTCCGGTAAGTTATAAGAACCTTCGGCTTTCAACATAGAAGGGAATACAATACAGTGGAACACGATATTATCCTTCCCGATAAAATGTACCATCTTCGTTTCCGGATCTTTCCACCATTTTTCCCAACTGTCTGGCAACAATTCCTTTGTATTGGAAATATAACCAATCGGAGCATCAAACCATACATACAGCACTTTGCCTTCTGCTCCTTCTACCGGCACCGGAATACCCCAATCCAAATCACGGCTTACGGCACGCGGTTGCAATCCCATATCCAACCAGCTCTTGCACTGTCCATAGACATTCGGTTTCCATTCCTTGTGGCCTTCCAAAATCCACTGACGAAGGAACGGTTCCCATTTATCAAGAGGCAAATACCAGTGTTTCGTTTCCCGCATAACCGGCTGACTGCCACTGATAGCCGACTTCGGATTGATCAAATCGGTCGGACTTAATGACGTACCACAGGCTTCACACTGGTCGCCATAAGCCTTTTCATTGCCACAATGCGGACAAGTACCTGTAATATAACGGTCTGCCAGGAATTGTTTGGCTTCTTCGTCATAATATTGTTCGCTTGTCTTTTCGATAAATTCGCCTTTATCATACAACGTACGGAAGAAATCTGAAGCCATTTGGCGATGCGTAGCCGAAGTTGTACGAGAATAAATATCAAATGAAATACCAAAATCCTCAAATGATTTCTTGATGATATTATGATAACGGTCCACTACATCCTGCGGCGTAATGCCTTCCTTCTTCGCACGAATGGTAATAGGCACACCGTGCTCGTCCGAGCCACCAATCATAATTACCTCTTCACCCTTCAAACGCAAATAACGGGCATAAATATCGGCAGGTACATAAACGCCGGCCAAATGACCGATATGAACCGGTCCATTTGCATACGGCAATGCCGTAGTTATCAATGTTCTTTTAAATTTCTTTTCCATACTGTGATGTTCTCTTTTTGAACTACAAAGGTAAGGAATTATTTGGTATTGAAGATAGCTTCATTAAAAATTGAAGTTACTCTTAGTAACATCCAAATGATTTTCAACAACACAAATTTAAATTTATCTAAACATTTTATATTCTCTCATTGTTATCATTCATATAGTAATCAAACGAAGTCCTTGACAGAAGGCAAATATCATGAAAATTCAGTTTGAAATCAAAGAGACGTTAGCTGGCATACTCGACCAGCTGTTACATTCTGACTTCTGGATTACGGAAGTGGAAGAGATTGATGACAAAAAGAAACTTATCAAGATCAGAGATTTTGCTTACCCGCAGGAAGCGATAGCCGAGGTTTCTGAGAATGAGATTCTACTGAAGACGGCATGGTCAAAATACACCTACCGTCTGTATGAAGTAAACCATGTTTGCTGGTGCGAATACACAGGCGCTTATCGAGGACTGCTGGAACAAAAGCTTCTCCCTATCATAACGCCGAAAGAGAATCTGCTCGATCAGCCTGTAAGCAGCTCTTTATTGGGCGATATGCACAAGCCGCTCCGTGAATATGCCATGGACAACCTGAAGCTGAAGAAATTCCGCCAACAGACTTTCGGTGATATTGGTTTCTCGACCAACGACCATCCGAAACGGGTGTACGATGCGTTTATCAAGGAAGATTATATTCCTGAATAGTAGTCTTATCCATTTGATGTAATCTCCTATGGACTCACAACCATCGCAACCGAATCAAGAAGATGTATCCGTGGTCCCGTACAATTCATTCTTCCGAGTGAATATGCTGATAACTAAAATTCCTCCAACCGCTTCATCCCATCTTTGGATCGGGAAGTTGTTGGAGGAATTTTTATGGGGTTTCTGCTTCAAGCAGAATCAAGGTTCAAGAAGGCGTAAAGCTTTCGTAGCATAATCGTAGGTAATAACGTAGATAGTGCCTGGAGATAAGGCTTCGCCATAAGTTATTACTTCACTGTCAAAGGGTTCTCCATCATTATTGGTTGCAATTAACTGATAAGAAAGTGTTACATCACTAGAATAGGAGAAATAAGCTATTTCCTCATCTTTCAATTCAACTGTTTTCTCCTCCCCTGCTTTCCCAACTTTCACAGTAAATGTATAGTCTTCAAACCAGCCACTATCGCCACTAAATCCTTCCGGCAAAACTAACTGCACACCTATATTAATCATCGGAACTTCTACAGAAAGATAATTTACTTTACCTGCCTCTATTTCAAATATCGTATCTTTATAGTAAACGGGTATTTTATCCAACAAAGTCGTATCATTGTATATTTTCAAAGCATAACGACCTGCTCCTAATTCAATTTTACTTGGAATACTATCCGGATTATACTTCAAGGTCACCTCAGGAGTCACATCTTGACTGGATATTTCTACATACAAATCATCATCCACAGCACGGGTGGAAATGGATTCCGTATTTGCCACTTCAACAGTCATGTTCTCCAACGAAAGGAAACCTGTCTCTCCTACCGATGGTAAATCTTCTTGTTGGCAGGCAAATAATCCAACCAAACCTAAACAGATTGTATATAACCAAATTCGTTTCATATCCGTATGTTTATATTTTATCTTTAGTGTCATTACGTACAAAATATCAGGCTTTCAAGCTATTCAGCAAGCTGACATGCTTCTCATTCTACACAATGTTAGGCTGAAAGCCTTATAGGGTATAGCTTAGGGCAACGCCCTAAGACTATTTTTTATATCTTCTTTAGCCCTGAAGGGGCGGAACTTTTTCCTCTATTCCGCCCTTTCAGGGCTTTTATTTTTCTATTTCTCTCTTCCCAAGGCGATGCCTTGGGCTGGATTATCTTAGGCTTTCAGCCTATTATTTATCATAGACGAGAGAGATGTCGTCGATTTTCAATACGCTTCCCATATGTACAGTCCAATTACCAATAACAGGATAGGTAATAGTTGTCCCCATATTAAAATCATTTCTTGAAAGCTCTGTTTTATTCGAGGCCAAAAACTGCACACAGATTGTTGTCGCTTTTTCATTCTCAACCGAATAATTAAAATCTACTGAAGCTTGTTTATATTCTCCGTCTTCAGATGAATAAGCGGTTGGCTCATATATTCCAGTTGCAATTTCTTTTTCTCCATTTTTTAATGATACGATAACTTTAAACGCATCTGAATTATAAGGTTTATACTTATACCAAAATGTCAAGGAAGTTGGTCGGACTCCAAAATCATGACCTTGAACAATCCCGTTACTATACGATCCTATAAATAAACTTCCCACCATGGCTCCACCAACATATGTTTTGGAAGTATTAGCGTATCCATCTCCACATCCTGATAGATACATTAATGCGGCTTTTGAACCACTGTGGGCATCTTCTGTATAACTAACACACGATGCAAAACAGCCTTCATACCAAATACCTAAAGCGTAAGTTCCCCCTTGAGCTTTGTCATTATTTGTATCCCACCAAGAAGAATTTACAGCACCATTAGCGTAAGGATGGAATGTGTAGTAAGTTTTATCCTTAAAAGGCCATGTTCCTGATTTCTTCTTAGTCTCAATATACCAATCCTCCATCCCGGAATTCTGTAATTGATCTTGAGATTCCAGCTCCACCTCCTTTTCATTGGAAACTAATTCTCCTCGATACAATGCCCGTACCTTAAAATTCCTATTCTGAGGATGTTCTGCAAAAACTTGTTGGCGTGCATCTTGGTTACTGAAATCCTGCCATGTGCCATCTGTCTCTTGATACTGATAAACTAAATCATTTTTGATAGTTTCTAAATTTCCTTTACCTTCAGATACAGAAATTTCTTCTGCCGTAAATGTTTTAGACCAAACATTACCATCCAAAACATCTACCGTAAATTCCGGCTTATTCACAGCAATTGTATAAGATAGAGGAGATTCATCTTTATTTATACGATCATTTGCTTTTACACTGTCAATGACAATAACATTGCTAACTGTTCCATCATTCTTAGACAACAACTTAGAGATAAAATCTTCAGAAAATATAATTTGCGGTTCCGTCGAACCGATTGAAGGCAGAATGATACCAGCTGAAGTAAAAGCACTTTTTTCCTCTTCAGACATTTCCGATAATTGATATTCCGCCCCTTCTCCTTTATTCAAAGAAGATAAGTTCTCATCATCAAATTTTAGTTTAAAATACAAATCCTGAAGCGGTTGTGCCACGTTAAAATCAATAGATGCAGATGAAGCTTCTTCTGTTTCATAAATTGTCAATGTGTTTTTTTCGTCGAATCCTGTCGCACTGACCTTTGGGGCCGGCAACCATTCCATTGGAATTGTTGCTGTAATAGTAACTGGAATTGCTTCCACTTTTTCAATATCCAGATTGACTCCGGCTGTTGTTGTTGATAACGATAATGTTATCTTACAATGTTGACCTGCAGCAAAAGTTGAGGGATCAGACAGTTTAGTATCTTCCAATACTTTGGTTACTTCCTTTCCATTACCTTTTAATGTTCCAACAAAGGTGAATGTAGGTATTGATCCCGCTTGATAATAAGCACTTTCAGTTGTTCCATTTTCCAAATCAACCGTAAGTTTCCCTATTCCAACTTTTACTCCATAATCCGTGAAAACTTCTTTAAACATAGCCTCACTTGTATAAACAACAGAAGCCAAAGCATTGGCTACCCGACATTTTAATTTAACTGAAGCGACTTGATCTTCTTCTAGTTCCACACCTGTCGTATCACCTTTATAATAAGGATTATCTTTAGCTAAAGGCGGATTATCGCCATGAGTAGCCGTTATGGAATATACCCCTGTCGAAGCAGGAATCAGATTGGATGTATAAGCTCCATTATAAATAGAAGTACCAGAAACTTCGTTTGTAATCTTCAACTGAAAATTACTCACGATAGGATCTTCAAGATCTTTAGGAAGCGTCTTTGTTGTAATATCGGCAGCCACATCCTGCAATGAAATCTGGAAACCTCCCGTTTGCATATTATTCAACTGTTCTTCCTGACAGCCAACGAACAATAAACTTAGTAAACCAATATACAGGGAATGAATGTATTTCATAAGATTCATCTTTATATTGCTATTCTTATTAATCATAAATCAACTCAAAATTGTCTATTAACAATTTACTTCCCACGCCGCCAGTAAAATAATCTCCATACTTGCTGGCAGAAGCTACGATCAATATATATTTGGGCGTCCGGTTTGTGTAACGATAATCCAAGACCAAATCCTTTTGTTTATATTGTGCGTCCGAACTTCCACTGATATATTCAGCATAAGCAATGACATGTGAATCATTTTTATTGAACAACTGACGTTCAGACGGACGAGTTCGTATTTCTAACGGTGCATCCCAATCTGTCAAAGCTATATAAATATGGCAGGAATCCGGACGTCCTTTTAAATTCTCCAATGAATCATCACCCACTTTATCGATAGTGGCAGAAGTATATTTATAATTAATTCGCAGTTTAGAAGGGAACGAATTAAACTCACGACCAAAACTCAATACGCCATTTGTACCATCGGTGCGAACATACGATCCGGTAAATATATTTCCGGCAGCCAATTTCAACACAACCCATTTAGTTTCCAGTGAAGCCGCTTTTCCAGAACCATTACAGGTTTCTGTTGTTGGTGTACTGTTACTGTCTGCAATTGTTGTTGCGCCTTTATTTCCTGTATCCCAAAACGAAGTTGTTGACCAAGGTTGCCAAAGAGTTCCATTTGTGGCAGCCTCGGATGACCAATTATCAAAACTACCATTTTCTAAAGGAACAGCAGCGGCTGTTGTAAAAGATTGTTCATTACCTGTAGTTCCATCAACATTTACCCGATAGACATACGTTGTTGAAGCGGTTAAACCGGTCAGTGTTGCAGTAAATGAAGTTCCTGATACAGAAACATCCGCAGTCGGTACTGTATTCCAATTAGTATCACTTTGCTTTTTGTATTCAACTACCGGTGTTTTGCCGCTTTGAATAGAACCTTTTACTGTAGCTTTTGTTACCATTGCAAATGTTTCGGAAGATCCGGTATTACCTCCACCCTCCGATTTATAGACAAACACTCTCCATTCTTGCCAGGTATCTTCTCCATGTCGAGCTGCATAAAAAGTTTGTGAAGTAGAAAAATCATGAACCGTTGTTGGATCTGGTTTCACTTGACCGTATTCACCTCCCAAATTCAATTTATTTATCTGGATATTCGACAAGTTTTGATCTTCTCCAACATAAATAATTACATTTCGGGAATTTGCATCCAACACATAATCCGTCATACCCACTACATCAACAGCACGTTCAACAATTTGATTGACGGTAATCTTCCACTGATAATCTTGATATGTCGACAATGTTAATGTAACGGGTTTACTAAAGTTAACCCGCGTATTGGCTGACAAAGGTAAACTATCCAATGATACAAAATCTGTAGTCGGGAATTTCTCATAATTCACGCAGGCAGCTGAATCGATACCGATGGAAGCGGTTCGTGGGTCTAACATCAATTTGGTTATCTTCAAACGTGTAATGTCAACCGAATCATTGACATAAAGCGTTACCGTCCGTTGAGCTTTATCGATAATTGCATTTTTGTCCTGACTATCAGTTCCTGCCCGTTGGCCTTCCACCTCAATAGATGAAATACTGGCTTCAAGAATCGGATACGGAATATCATTTTCTATCGCACAAGAGAATAACAAGCTCACTGAAAGTAACGTATATAATAAATTTTTCATTGCCATCTTCTGATACCTAAAATTATTCAGCAAATGATTTTATAAATAGAATGTCATTCCGATATTTATTGAGAACAAATTGATCTTGAAATTGCCTGATGAAACACGTTGAGTTCCTTCTTCAATCCGGTTTGTTTCCTGATCAATCCATTTAAAGTTAAATCCCATCACACCAACAGAAACTTCTACTGCCGACCAGTCGGTAATAAAAGCCGCCAGACCAGGAGCAAAACCAATCTGCAAGTTCTGAACAGTTTGGAATGAACCGTCATACGTTGTTCCTGATCCGGTAGAATTTTTACCCCGGCCATAGCCATAAGTGATACGGGCTTCATTGAATAAGCCGAAAACTTTACTTCTGCCTATTGGCATATAGGTTCGTAAAAAACCAGAGGCTTCATATTTATGCTCCAGATAATAAATATCTTTTAAGCTAATATTAAAATCTTCTCCAAGATTCAAGTCAAAATTTTCCAAATCCAGATAATCCCGATTATATGCAAAACGAAAACCGGCGGCTATATTATCGCGGAAGAAATAACCGACATACGGACTTACATTAAAATCATAACCCCTTCCTTCCACATCTTTAATAACAAGGAAATTCAAGTTGCTTTCATCGTGTTCGGAATAGGAAACCGTTCCTCCCGCCATCCATGTTCCTTTCGGAATGAATACACGAGATTGTACATCGCGGTCGATACGCTTTATAACCCGATCACCACGTTGTGCCATCACGCTACCGATCATCGCGATCCATAGCCCCATAATTACAAATAGCCTTCTATACATATAATCTGTTTTCTAAATGTCACCTCCTTAATTTGTTCCGCCCTTTCAGGGCTTATTATTTTTTGCTCATATTCCCAGAGCGTTGCCCTGGGCTTTATTATTTTAGGCTTTTAGCCTAAAAATCGCCCTTCAATAGGGAGCAATGCGATGAATACTGTTACAAATATTCCTCCTTGTATTCAACACCATATTCTCGCAAAAACATTTTCAATTCGTCAACAAACAGCATTTTCTTATGATGTTCTTCTTGGTTCTGGATATATTTAACAACAATTTCCACCTTCGACTGACTCACTGAAAATGCACCGTATCCGTTCTGCCATCCAAATTGCCGATAAAAAGGATCTTTGCTTTTTATCCATTTTGAAGAGCTACGTTTAACCTCTTCCACCATCTTTGACAAAGCCATGTTTTTATTTAATACACACAAAACATGAACATGATTCGTCGTACCGCCTATACATATCATCGGGCAATCTATATGATTTAATATTCCGGTGATATAAGCATATAGTTCCGACAAATCGGTTTGTTTGATTATATTCTCCCGATATTTGGTTGTGAATATCAGGTGAATATAATTTTTTGCCAATGATTGTGACATATTTTTATTCCGCCCTTTCAGGGCTTATTTATTTTTTATTCATATTCCCAGGGCGTTGCCCTGGGCTTTATTATTTTAGGCTTTCAGCCTAAAAATTACCAATTCCTCATCTTGTTTCATTCGAACTATCTCATTCTAACTTAACTTTTCCAAGCTATATGCCTAAAAAAGAAACACATCTTCGTCCTTTTCATTCGAACGATTTCATCCTAACTTAACTTTTCTTAGCTATATATGCCTAAAAAAGAAACAGATCTTCATCCTTGTTTCATTTAGACAGTTGCATCGTCATATAATGTTTTTTAAGCTTTCGGCCAAATATTATCAATTCTACACACATAGAATCAAAATAATGCCCTAAAGTTTATGGTTTTGAACAACCCAACTACGATCTACACGATCTGGCTGAAAGCCTGCGATTTTATAGCCTAGGGCAACGCCCTGGGTATTTCCATCAATACAATCTAAGCCCTGAAAGGGCGGAATCTGTATTGAGCCTGCAAAGGTACTCAATTTCTTTCAAACACAATTGGATAAAAGGATTATCGAGCAGAGCTTTCACTCTGCTCTATATATAAATTATTCGGACAAAACAGGTTCATCACCATAAATCAATTCAAAATCATCTATGTACATCACGCTACTTGTACTACCTGTAAAATAATCTCCATATTTACTTGCAGAAGCAACTACGATGATATACTTTGGAATACGAGTAATATCACGATATTTCAAATCAATTGTAAATTCCTGCCATTCGCCTGTTCCTTTAGCCTCTTCATCAGAAAGAGTACCATAAGCAATGATATCCTTATTGTTTTCTGAAAAATCAATAGCATTTTTATATTTGAAATTATCTGGATCATCTCCACTTAAATCGCCATTTATTTCATAAGCGAAATTTTTTCCATCATACGTAAATCCCTCGTTATCAACTAATGCAATATAAACAGAACATAAATCACCACCAGCTGATTGCAAAATATTTTTATATTCACCACCATCTTTTGGATAATCTACATTCGTCCCTCGATTGTATTTAAACCAACCTCTTAGCTGAGTTGGCCTAGATGTGAACGGTTGTCCAAAATTAATTTTTGCTTGATATGTCTTTGTGTTTGCACTACAAAAATGACCAGTATAAATATTACCAGCGGCAAATTTTCCCATTTCACCAAGTATAGGAACATCCACACCTACAAATTGAGAAGCCAATTTAGCAGACATTCCTCCAGATGTATGGACCACAGATTCTTCAGGAGAAGTCGGATTTGCAGTCATCATAACTGTTCCTACATTACCAGAATCCCAAAAAGAAAACAGATTTCCCTTAGTTGAATCAAACTCTGTTGCATCTTCCAGAGCAATTGCATACCAAGGAGAATTATCTTTTTCCTCTTTTCTCCACCATTCATCAAAATTCGAGTTTGGTAGCATAGTTTTGATTTCTGTAGTAAAATCTACGGCATCACTTACTATACCATTTTCACTACCATCATCATAGAAAACTCTGTACTGATAAGCTATTCCAGGTGTTAGGCCCGAAAGTTTAATAGAATACTTTTTATCCTTTTCAATAACCGTCTTTTCTGTTTCTACTTTCATCCATTCCGAGACCTCAGCCGTTTTATACTCAAAATATAGTTTAGACGAATCAAAAATTCCGGCAAATGAAGGAATCTCTGCATTCAAGTAAGCAAAAGAACTCCATGCATTTACTTCAGAAGCAACAATCGTTGAAGTGGCTGTTAAAGGTACACCTATCGTGTAAATATACGTTTTTGTTGTACCATCCAATGTTATATCAATGTTGGTGGAACCTGTCGAAGATTCACCCAATTTATAACGCAAAATAACATTTTCGCGAGCTTTTACATCTTCTACCGTATCTTTTTTACTAAAGATCTTATCTTTTTGGTTCGTTACAGCCAAATCTGCAAACAACCCTGTAACAGGGAAATAAGCTTTTCCCTCTTCGGTTGTTTCATTCATCATAAAAGTCACCTTGTTACTGGCTGTTACCGTATCAGTTACAACGACGGTTGCGCTTTTGAATGCTTTTTTAAATTCACTATCAAACTCTACTGTAACCAATACATTTGCCAAAGTACAAGTCACCGTTTTAGAAACTGATTCACCTTTCACAATCGTCACACTGTCTAATCCGGCATAATAAGGTTTATCCCATGCCGCAGTAGTTCCGTCAAAACCGGCTGATGAAGCAGATATCTTATATTTACCTGGAGTCAAAGCGATTGCATCCGTCCAAGTTGTATAGTCATCCGTTTCTTTTATAGTTTCACCTGCCTCGTTAATAATCTTAACCGCAATCTGTTTCGGATTATAGACTTCTTCTGCCTTAGTGATAGTCGTCTTATCAGCTCCAACTTCTAATCTCAAATAGCCTACTCCTGAATCTTTTAAAACCTCCTCTTCATTCTGACAAGCAGAAAAAATTAGAACACTGATAAGTGTGAGAAATATATTTTTTTGCATAATATACAATTTATTCGGTTACAATTACACTTAGCTTTCCTGAGATTGTCTTATCATTCATATCTGTTACTGTAATTTCAAAAACATGTCCATCTTCCGAAGTCGTGGGTCCAAAAGCATCATCCATCAACAGTGAAAAGAAGTTTCCTACTGGGAAAACATATTTAGTCTCATTTTCTTTTGGAAGAGAGATCTCCATTCTTTCAAATATATCACTAAGCTCTTTATTATCGATCAACTCAAATGGTTCAGAACCACCAAACATTCCCGACACAGCCGTTGCAAATATATCATTTCCACCTATAATTTTCACTTTAATACTTTTCAACCCTGCTTCTGCCATAATTGTTGCATCTGCATTTTTTTCTGCATCTGCAGGTAAAGTATACGTTGACTGCGGAAATGAAATCGTCGGTCCTTCCCCTGGTTGTGGATCTGGAGTTTCTTCTCCATCGCCATCACCTTCTTCTCCGCCTTCTCCCGGAGTATTAGTTCCTTGTTCTACATCAATAAGGATATCTTCATTAGTTTCAGAATCAAAGCCAGACACATTAATCTCAATACCTTCTTTTTCAACACCTGGTGTTGAACCTTCTACCTGAACTGGATTCGCTTCAATCTTCAATTCATCACCACCCACAAAAGCTGGGTTATCATCGTCCTCATAGCCCGGCAAATTTGTTTTTTTCGCTGTACCATAAATAGTAACTTCTTCTTTTGTTGCTTTATTAACAGCTTTTCCCTCAATATAAATAGTTTCTACCGTATCACCCAATTTCCAATAAACAGAAGCAGGTTCATTACCATCTTCTTGAGTATAAATTCTCACATGTCCCTTTTTATCAGTAACAGTAATCGTCCACGACTCATACGTCTCCAAAAAGGCAGCAGTATAACTCATGGTTATTTTTACATTCTGTATCTTGCATTTAACCTCCTCTTCAGATGTTACTCCTTTGGTAATTGTAATATCTTTTGTCCCGCCATAATAGGGTTCAGACATTTCATCTTTAAATTCGACTGGAGAATGAGCTTCTATAGTAAAAGAACCAACAGGCAATTCGATACTCTCTTCTTTTTTTAACTCCGCATAAGAACCATACGTTTTGGTATATTCAACATCTTTACCTGTAATAGTTACAGGAAAGTCATCTACCTGGTCTGTTGTACCTTTTGTTGACGCATTAGCAGTAGCCACATTCAATGCCAAAAAACCGGTATCACCAGAAAGAACGGAATCACCCAAAAGTTCATCTTTCATCTCGCATGACGCCAATCCAGCCATAAGAGCTATACCCAGCGCCCATTTATTAATTGTTTTCATCTCTAATTTCTTTAATAATTATTCATTAAACCCAATCGGAGGGAACTTCAATATCTACAATATGATCAACAACCGTTTCATCAATTTTGATTGTAAGCTCAAAACTTCCAGATGTAACATTCGGAGTTAATGTAATCTTTTTTGCATTACCCGGGTTCAATGGATAGGAAAAAGTCTTATCTTCAGCTTTCGTTCCATCTGTTTTTGTCAATTGCACAGCAAAATTTACTGTCTCATTCTTATTTACCTTAAAATAAACCGGACCAGTTGTATTTTTATCCCAGGTAAAAGGAGTTCCTGTTTTAGATTGAGCGACCGTAGAAATTTTGACTTCATAACTTGAAAAATATTTCCCCATCTCTTCATCGAATACAACATTGATACGAACCGAATTAGGCTTGCAATCTACAGAAACCTGAGCAGAATCGTTCTTTACCACAAAAGATTTGGATCCCAAGTAACAGAGATCTTCTATATAAGTAGCTTTCGTACTATCTCCTATAAAAGCAGATAAGGTATAAGTACCATTTTTCAATTCGGTAAATGCCGGCATTTCCGAATACTTCCACTCGCATCCAGAGACAATTTGACCATCTTGCCAAATCTGCACGGTATAGTTTTCCTTATTCCCATAATAGGATTCATCCACCGCCTTAGTCTGGAAACCGGTATCAGCATTTAAGCTTAACTTCACATAGCCTTTCCCTTCCGGTATCAAGGCGTCATCTTCCTCCGAGGTACATGCTGTAAAGGCTGCAAAACCCAACAGCAGACATACATACGTTCGTAAAAAATTCAAATACTTCATGCTATAATTTTTTCTGATTTATACACTTTTTTCCGGTTGCAAAGGAACAACAATTCGCAAAGCCTCACAAGGTCAATTTATAGAAAAATATATTCTGTTTTTTATATTCGGAATTTTCCGATTTTTGGCTATCTATTTGGAATTGCATGATATATGAGTTTTGACTAATAGCTCTATTGTTCTATTTATTAGAACACAATATTCTATTTTTTGAATAGGTGTATGATGGAATCTATACAATGTATGATCTTTTCCGCAGCAGAAAACCGGAGACGGAAAAGGCTTGAATCACCTCATTTGATAGACTATCAGGCAGATAGAAGAAAGGTGAAAGATAAGTATGGAAATAAATCCCGGACGATTGTCGGGAGTTTTGAAAAAGGAAGATACGGGAATCGTTTTTGATGCTCGGGAGCTTTGTTTTTCAAATACCCTTTGTTTTGATGAAAAGCCGGCGTATATTCATCAAAAGCCGGCGTGTTTTGAAACAGGTCATTTTTCAATGAATGTTAAAACTTCTGTTAATTAAGTATGTTGTAGAACATCTTTGCAAATTGTCAACTTATCTTTGCATCGGTTATCAAATAGTGTATAAGTAGGCATTTAGTTTAGGCAAAAAGATTATGTTATTGCAAGTTTTTCACATCATGTTTTTCTACTTTGTAGGAGAGTGTATCAGCCATTTTATCCACGGGTTTATCCCGGGAAGCGTAATCGGGATGGTTCTGCTTTTCTTAGCCTTGGCGTTTAAGGTGGTAAAGCCATGCCATGTGAATAAAATCTCCAAACTGCTGACGGACAACATGGGGTTGTTCTTCCTTCCCGCCGGAGTCGGACTGATGACGTCGGTCGGCGTGATTTCTCATTACTGGGCTGTGATCCTGATTTCGTGTGTGGTCAGTACCATTCTGGTCATTGCTACCGTAGCCCTTGTTCAACAAAAATTCGAAAAACGGAAAAAATAAAGCGATATGAATTCGTTGGTTCATTCTGAGATATTCGACCTGGCCCTGGTGATCGGTACGTATATCGCCGCTACCCTTCTGTATAAGAAAACGCATCTGAGCCTGCTCCATCCGCTGCTCACATCTATTTTCGTGATCATCGTCATCCTGGAAATGCTCGATATTAAATATGAATCTTTCCAGCAAGGCAGTCACCTGATTCATTTCATGTTAGGTCCTTCGGTTGTTGCCCTGGGATATGTCTTGTTCGAACAGATGAAATACCTGAAAGGGAATGTCGTTTCGATCCTGACCTCGGTCTTTATCGGAGCTATCGTTGGGATTATCAGTGTAATAGCCATCGGGAAGCTGATGGGTGCCGACCAGTCGCTGATTGCCACCCTGCAACCCAAGTCGGTCACGACACCGATTGCCATGGGTATTTCTGAAAAGAACGGTGGTATTCCGTCATTGACGGCCGTTATCGTGGTGGCGGTAGGTATCTTCGGAAGTATTGTCGGTCCGGCCGTTATGAAAGTATTAGGTATCGAAAGCCGCATCGCCAAAGGATTGGCCTTAGGCGCTTCGTCGCACGGAGTCGGTACGGCAGCCGCCATCCAGCTGGGAGCCGTAGAAGGCGCATTGAGCGGGCTGGCCATCGGTCTGATGGGTATCATGACCGCCATTCTGGTTCCGGTCATTTCGTATCTGCTTTCGTTGTTCGCATAATTTAAAAACCCTATATATTCAATCGCCATTATACGGGAATTAACGTGTGGTGGCGATTTTACTTTTTTGTTGTACCTTTGTTCCCTGTAAATCTATGTATTATTAATTCTTACCTTATGAAACACGTAAACTTGATTTTGACCTTCTGGCTGACAGTCTGCATGCTGCTAACAGGCTGTTCAACCTCAAAGGACGGAGAGAAACACAACTTTTCAATCGGGAAAGGCACTTTCCTGCTCGACGGAAAGCCTTTTGTCATCAAAGCGGCAGAAATACACTATACCCGAATCCCTGCCGATTATTGGGAACATCGTATCCAAATGTGTAAAGCACTTGGAATGAACACCATCTGTATTTATGCCTTTTGGAATATCCACGAACAGAAACCCGGAGAATTCAATTTTGAAGGACAGAATGATATTGCCCGTTTTTGCCGGTTGGCCCAAAAACACGGCATGTACATCATGCTACGCCCCGGACCTTATGTCTGCTCGGAATGGGAAATGGGCGGATTACCCTGGTGGTTGCTCAAGAAAAAAGATATCAAACTCCGTACCAACGATCCTTACTTCTTGGAACGGACCCAATTATTCATGAATGAAATAGGTAAGCAATTAGCGGATCTGCAAGTATCACGAGGGGGAAACATCATCATGGTACAAGTAGAAAATGAATACGGAGCCTATGCAACCGACAAAGCCTATATTGCCAACATCCGCGATATCGTTAAAAAGGCAGGCTTTACCGACGTTCCGTTGTTCCAATGCGACTGGAGTTCGACCTTCCAGCTGAACGGCCTGGATGATCTGGTCTGGACCATCAACTTCGGAACAGGTGCCAATATCGACGAACAATTCAAGAAGCTGAAAGAAGCCCGTCCGGATGCCCCGCTGATGTGTAGTGAGTTCTGGAGTGGCTGGTTTGACCACTGGGGACGTAAGCACGAAACGCGCGACGCGACCGTAATGGTTAACGGGATAAAGGATATGTTAGACCGGCATATCTCCTTCTCCCTCTACATGGCTCATGGAGGAACGACCTTCGGACATTGGGGAGGAGCGAACAGTCCGGCCTACTCGGCCATGTGCAGTTCCTACGATTACGATGCGCCTATCAGTGAGGCTGGCTGGGCAACACCCAAATATCACAAACTGCGCAATCTGCTATTGCAATATGCCGATTCAGGACAAGTCATTCCGGAAGTACCCGAAGCTTATCCGGTTATAGAAATTCCGGAATTTGAAGTCAACGAAGTTACTCCGCTATTCAATAACCTCCCGAAATTCCAGGAATCAGAAAACATCCAGCCGATGGAACAGTTTGACCAAGGTTGGGGAACGATCCTGTACCGGACTCAACTGCCGGCGGTAGCCGAAGGAACAACCCTGCTGATTGACGAAGTACACGACTGGGCACAAGTATTCGCAGACGGAAAACTGATCGGCCGGTTAGACAGACGAAGAGGAGAAAATACCCTCTTACTCCCTGCCCTAGCTCAAGGTACACAATTGGATATTCTGGTCGAAGCCATGGGACGTGTCAATTTCGATGTGGCCATCCACGACCGGAAAGGAATCACCAACAAGGTTGAGTTGGTTAACGAAAGCGGATCGCAGGAACTGAAAGACTGGAAAGTCTATAGTTTCCCCGTAGATTATGCATTTGTACAAGACAAATCGTATGCGAAAGGAAACAAATACGACGGTCCGGCTTATTATCGGGCAACCTTTGATCTGGAACAGACAGGAGATGTATTCCTCGATATGCAGACATGGGGAAAAGGTATGGTTTGGGTAAATGGAAAGTCGATCGGTCGCTTTTGGGAAATCGGTCCTCAGCAAACCTTATTCATGCCGGGTTGCTGGCTCAAAAAAGGGAAAAACGAAATCATCATTCTGGATCTGTTAGGTCCGGAACAAAACACAGTCAGAGGATTAAAGCAACCTATACTGGATATGTTGCGGGCAGAAGCACCCATGACTCACCGGAAAGAAGGAGAAAATCTGAATCTCAAGCAGGAAAGACCTGTCGCTACGGGTTCACTGACTCCCGGAAACGGCTGGCAGGAAGTCCGTTTCAACCAGCCTGTCAAAGGCCGCTACTTCTGTCTGGAAGCATTGAACGCCCAAAATGGTCAGGACGAAGCCGCAATCGCCGAATTCTACCTGTTGGATGAGAACGGAAAACCGCTGCCGCGACAAGACTGGAACATAGCCTATGCCAGCAGCGAAAGTACGCAGTACGGTAACTTCACGGCAGACAAGATCTACGACCTGCAGGAATCGACCTATTGGAAAACCCGGCAGGGAGACAAGTTCCCGCATCAGTTCGTCATAGACCTGAAAGAAGAACAACAGATTTCAGGATTCCGGTATTTGCCCCGTGCAGAAGAAGGTTTCCCGGGTATGATCAAAGACTATAAAGCCTATGTGAAGGAAAAAGCCTTCAGCTATTAAATAAGATTTTTAGTAGTCTTATTTTTATCAATAGTTCGTTAAAAATTAGCCAAGCCTAAGCGGCTTTGGCGGTAAATAAAATG
>OHFP01000338.1_pt1 | contig 26875 bp, 16 predicted proteins | sample 1567591 | NCBI WGS metagenome assembly OHFP01 (sample SAMEA3879547, study PRJEB24766) | human gut metagenome | biome: human-associated habitat; feature: feces | place: USA | collected 1985/1987 | reverse complement strand
GACGAGGCAGTGACGCACCGACAACAAACGACCACGATTGCAGAGACGCAAAGCCCACAAAGCGTTCTTATAGGGATAGAGAATTTGCTCTGTTTTTCATATAAACAGGCTTGTTTTATAAGCAAAGCCGTACTGTTTTTAAGCAGTACGGCTGTAATTTTTAAGACCACCTTGCCGTGGTATGACGATGAAACCCGCACATAAAGTACGGTGGGTAACTTTCCCCCGATTGTTTCACGCTCCCTTCTTCCGCAATGGCGGGAGGTCTGCAATCCGCAAACGGAGAGAAATCCCTATTAAAGAGTGTCGGATCATATAAAATCATACTGAAGCGAACAAGGCAGTGTATTAACTTTTATTCTTCCTCTTCGTCAAGCTCTTCAAACACGTTGAAGAATTCCTTGGCTATACGGTCGTATTCTTTATCGTCATCTATTGTTGACAGGTAAACCTCATCGTTCTTGTTTACTTCCTTCAGGATAACGTAAACGTCGCTGTCGGCGTTCTCGTCGTCTTCTTCGGGGATAACGGCGCAGTATGAGCAACCGTCAACCTCGATGCGTCCGATAAGCTCAAATGTAACGGTATCGCCGTTTTCGTCCTCGAGGTCTATATACTCGGCAGTGTCTAAGTCGTTGTCTGTGATGTTTTCGATTTCTGACATTGTTTATTCCTTCCTTTTCCGAGGACCGTTTCAAGACCTCTGTTCTGTATATAATTTTACACGAAACCAAAGGTGTTGTCAAGAGGTATTTTATGATTTTCTCACAATACTATTCCTGCACAGGTCAAATTCCCTTAAAATAGCAAATCAACGCATTTTTAAGTTATAAACATAGATTAAATACGCCGATATTGTGTAAACTGTGTAACTATGTGACTAATATACAAAACAACAATGTGCAATTTGTACAGTTTTCATTCAGAAAAGTGTTGACTTATGCCTTTTGATGTGTTATCATATAGACAAGGAAAAGGAAAGTTCCCCAGACAGAATAAAACATCTTCATGCTAACTATTTAACACGATAAAGAGGGTTTTATTCAACATATATACGATTCGGAAACCGTATATAAATAAAGTCAGATAGGAGGCGAGTCCAATGGGTCAGGAAAAAAGTGAGTCACAGCAGTCTGTTGAGGCTCGCAACATAAAGTAAGAAGTGAATAGTACGATGACAATACTCATACGGTACTCATCGACACACATAATAAAAGGGTTTTGACCTTTAATTGCGAGTAAAACGGCTACCGGGACAAAGAAAACAAGAAACCTTATAGCGATTTGAAAAATCGCAGATTTCCGCAAAAGCGTTTATTATATACAGCTTTCAAGGTAAATACAGGTAAGGTGATTGAAATGTACAGTTCAAGACATTCAAAGAGGCAGTTCTACTGATAACAGCTTAATATCCTGCATCGGCAGAAGTCGACACAGAGGATAAAAAAAGCAGCTGATAAAGCTGAAAGAAGCTGATTTGAGCTCTTAAGGATGTGTTTCAAATGGTAATATACGCTGACTGCATAATAAAGCATCTAAGAAAGGTGCTTAACGAAGAAAGACAGTGAGGTATAGTCCAATGTACTGACAACGTACAGGTAGTGTGAACTACGAAATAATGTAAAAGTCGGTTAAGTTTAACGGCAGACAGGATGTTGGTAGGATGATACCACGATGATAGCTGCAGAATATGCGAAGAACGCATAAAGCAAGGCAGTAAGCCGATAACCGATTCGATAATTGAATATAAAAATAACGGACGGGCTTTGAAGTATGTGTTGCTTCAAAGCCCGTTTTCATTATTTGAAAGTAAATTAAGCGTTCTGCTTTTTTCTCTTAGCGTCTTCCTTTGCACGAAGATCGTTATCAAGAATCTTCTTTCTGATTCTTATTGTCTTGGGAGTTACCTCGACAAGCTCGTCATCGTTAATAAATTCAAGGCTTTCCTCAAGGCTCATTCTCTTATAGGGGATAAGTCTTAATGCGTCGTCACTGCCGCTGGCTCTTGTGTTTGTAAGGTGCTTTTTCTTGCACACGTTAACGTTAATATCGCCTGCCTTCGGAGAAACTCCGACAACCATTCCCTCGTAAACGGGAACGCCTGCGTCTATGAACAGAGTACCTCTTTCCTGTGCGTTAAACAGACCGTAAGCCATCGCCGTACCCGATTCAAACGCAACAAGCGAACCGACCGTTCTGGTGGGGATCTCGCCCATATAAGGACGGTAGCTGTCGAATACTGTATTCAGTACGCCTTCGCCCTTTGTATCTGTCATAAATTCGCTTCTGTAACCGAATAAGCCTCTTGAGGGGATAAGGAACTCTATTCTTGTTCTGTTGCCTATAGGCTGCATGTGAACAAGCTCTGCCTTTCTTACGCCCATCTTTTCCATAACCGAGCCGACACAGTTGTCCGGTACATCTATCAGCAGACGTTCGATAGGCTCGCATCTTACGCCGTCAATTTCCTTGAAAAGTACACGGGGCGTGCTGACCGAAAGCTCATAACCTTCACGGCGCATTGTTTCGATAAGTATCGAAAGGTGCATTTCGCCTCTGCCCGCTACGTTATAAGCATCTGAGTTTTCGCTGTCTGTAACTCTCAGCGATACATCCTTCAAAAGCTCCTTGTAAAGTCGCTCTCTTATCTGACGTGAGGTAACAAACTTGCCCTCTCTGCCTGCAAACGGGCTGTCGTTTACCGAGAATGTCATTTCGACTGTCGGTTCGCTTATTTTTACAAACGGCAGAGGTTCGGGATTATTTACCGCACAGATAGTCTGACCGATAGTAATGCCCTCGATACCCGATAAGCATACAATATCACCGATAGTAGCCTCGGTTACGGGTACCTTGTTCATGCCCTCAAATGTATAAAGGCTTACTACCTTTGACTTGAAAGGCTTGTGTGAGCCGTTGTAGTCGCATACCATAACTTCCTGGTTCTGCTTTATCGTACCTCTTTCAATTCTGCCTACCGCAATTCTGCCGACATAATCGTTGTAGTCGATGGAAGAAACGAGCAGCTGTAAATCGCCGTCGGGGTCGCCCTCGGGACAGGGAATGTGTTCTATTATCTTGTCGAACAGCGGCTTGAAGTTTTCGCCCATAACATCGGGTGAATATGATGCTACACCGTTTCTGCCCGAGCAGAAGATAACAGGGCTGTCAAGCTGTTCATCCGAAGCGTCAAGGTCAAGCAGAAGCTCAAGCACCTCGTCCACAACTTCCTTGTTTCTGGCGTCGGGACGGTCTGTTTTGTTTACTACAACTATTACCTTGAGTCCAAGCTCAAGCGCCTTCTGAAGAACGAATCTCGTCTGGGGCATTGTACCCTCAAAGCTGTCAACAAGGAGCAGTACGCCGTTTACCATCTTCAATATACGCTCAACCTCGCCTGAAAAATCGGCGTGTCCGGGAGTATCTACTATGTTGATCTTAACGCCGTTATAGTGTGCGGCGGCATTCTTCGCAAGGATCGTGATACCACGCTCTCTTTCGAGTGCGTTGCTGTCCATTACTCTGTCTTCAACTTCCTGATTGTCACGGAATACACCGCCCTGCTTCAGCATTTCATCGACCAGTGTCGTCTTGCCGTGGTCAACGTGTGCGATAATCGCTATATTCCTTAAATCTTCTCTTTTCAACGTCAAGTCTCCTTCTTTATAATAAAATCTACCTTTATCCTTATAATTATACTCATTTTCCGATTTTTTTACTAGATTATATTTAGATAATTTTGCACAAGGGATAAAACTCTGCCTTGTTTATTTTTCACAAAAAAATCGGGAGCCCCGATGGAGCTCCCTTTGCTGTATGGTTATCAGCAGCCGCAGCCTCCGCAGTTGTTGCCGCATCCGCATCCGCCGCCGCAGTCGTTGTTTGCACAACCGCCGCCGCAGTTTCCGCATCCGCCGCAGCATACGAATAAGAGGATAAGAATGATCCACCAGCAAGAGTTGTTTGAACAGAACATGATATGTTTCCTCCGTTGTTTTATTTGAGCTAAGCCGTTTGAGCGTTGCTCATAGTACATAATATGCCGTCGGCTGAAATGTGTTACTTTTTGTTTTTGCTGTAACGCTGTGATTTTGTGATTAAACCGGAAATATCCGCCTATAATTGTATATGAGAAAGGCGGTCATAGTATGGAATTCAACGGATTTACAGACAAGGCTAACGATGCGCTTAATTGTGCGCTTACCTGTGCTATGAGCATGGGACACACTTATGTCGGAAGCGAGCATATACTTTACGGCTTGTGCGGCAGTAACGGCGGTGTGGCTTATACGGTACTTCGCCAAAGCGGAGTGACCTGCAATTCTATAGCGTCACGGATAAATGCCCTCATCGGAAAAGGGCTTCCCACACAGCTTACCGTATCCGACTTCACCCCGAGAAGCAGGAGGATACTTGAAAGTGCCGTGATGATAGCAAGAAACGCCGGCAAAACCGCCGCAGGAACAGATCATATACTTCGTGCCATAATGCGTGACAACGAGTGCTATGCGTCCGTATTCCTGCATGAAATGGGCATTTCGGGCGAGGCTGTGCTGGATCAGGGAGCGGATACGCAGAAAAATACTCCGCAGGGTAAAAGAAACGGCAACGTACTGCCATCCGCACTTTCAGGTTACGGCAGAAATCTTACGATGCTCGCACAGGAAGGGAAAATAGATCCGTGCTTTGGCCGTGAACGTGAAACGAACCGTGTTATAGAGATACTTTTAAGACGCTCGAAAAACAACCCCTGCCTTGTAGGCGAGGCAGGAGTGGGAAAGACCGCCATTGCGGAGGGACTTGCGATGAGAATTGCAGGCGGTAACGTACCCGATGAGCTGAAAACGAAGAAGATATATATGCTTGACATCACGTCTATGCTTGCAGGCGCAAAATACAGAGGCGATTTTGAGGAAAGGCTCAAGCGTGTGTTTGATGAAATAAGAAACGACGGCAACATTATCGTTTTTATAGATGAAATACACAATATAGTCGGAGCAGGTGCGGCAGAGGGTGCGATAGATGCGGCAAATATTCTCAAGCCGATGTTGGCAAGGGGAGAGATAAGGCTTATAGGTGCCACGACAAATGCCGAGTATAAGAAGTATATCGAAAAAGATCCCGCACTGGAAAGACGGCTTCAGCCCGTCACCGTAAACGAGCCTACGGAAGAAGAAACCGTGACCATTCTTAACGGCTTGCGTCGCCGCTACGAAAGCTATCATAAAGTGAAGATAACCGATGAGGCTATTTCCGCCGCTGTCGGTCTGTCAGTAAGGTATATAAACGACCGCTTTCTGCCCGACAAGGCTATTGACCTTATTGACGAAGGCTCGGCAAAAATAAGGCTCAGCCGAAGCAGAGAAGACAGCATCGGCAAAAAGCTGAAGGAACTGTCCGATGAAAAAATACGAGCGATAAACAATAAGGATTTCGCACTTGCACTGAAACTCAGGGAGCAGGAAAAAACGCTATGTGCAAATAACGGCGGATATACTGCGACTCTTACAGCAGACGATATAGCAGATGTGGTAACACAGTATACCGGTATCCCCGTAAGGTATAACGGCAATGATACAACGAAGTGGCTTGCCTGCCTTGAAAAAACGCTGTCCGAAAATGTTATAGGTCAGGAAAAAGCCGTCAGAGCAGTAGCAAACGCAGTAAGGAGAGGCCGCTCGGGGCTTTCGGACGAACACCGACCTGTCGGCTCGTTCATATTTTTAGGCACGACAGGAGTAGGCAAGACAAAGTGCTGTAAGGAGCTTGCGAAAGCACTTTTCGGCACGGAAAAAGCACTTATAAGATTTGATATGTCGGAATACAGTGAAAAGCATTCCGTTTCAAAGCTGATAGGCGCACCTGCGGGCTATGTCGGCTATGAGGACGGAGGCAGGCTTACAGACAGAGTGAGAAAATCGCCTTACAGCGTTGTTCTGTTCGATGAGATAGAAAAAGCACACCCCGATGTTTTCGACATTCTGCTTCAGGTGCTTGATGACGGCAGACTTACCGATTCCGGCGGAAGAACAGTCGATTTTACGAATACAGTGATAATAATGACCGGCAACATCGGAAGCACCCTTATCGCAAAAGGCAAGAGCAGGCTCGGATTCGGCATACAGCAACGTCAGGAGGAAATTTCGGGACTTGTAAAGGGAGAACTTGAAAAATACTTCCGTCCCGAATTTCTCGGCAGAGTAGACGAGGTGGTCGTATTCAATGAGCTGTCCTGCGCAGAATATAAGCTGATATGCGAAAAAATGCTTTCAGAGCTTTCAAAGCAGTGCGAAAGGCAGGGTATCGCTTTCTCGTGGAGCGAAAGGCTGTCAGAAAAGCTGTGTAACGAAGCAAAGAGCAGAAACGAAGGTGCAAGACCTATAGCAAAGCTGATAGACAAGAACGTCCGCAACATGATTTCAGACGGTATTATTTCGGGAGAATTCAGCACGGGCGACGGCATTTATGCGGATATTGCGGATGATGACAGCTACAGTGTCAGAAAGATAAAAAGCTGTACCTGCTACCGATAGTGTAATGCTGTCGGGATATGAAAAAGCTCCGGTCATTCTTCCGGAGCTTTCAGACTGTAGAAAAAGTCTTGTATTAGATGCACTTCTGTTATATCTTTTAGTTTTTATCTATGATAGCAAGCTACCGATAGTTCTTTTTGTCAGACAGCACTTCTCGGGTTCGCTATTCGAACGGTACACTTGTCAATATGAAAGAGGGAGACAACCAAAGGGATCAGGTACAAGTCTGAGCCTTGCTTACGCAAGGCTCGTGCACTCCGCTAAAGCTCCGCTGGACTTGACAGCCCCTCTCCCTGTCCCTTAGGTTTTCTCCCTCTTGGCTCCCTCTTTCCTTACCCATACCCACACCCCGTCGGGGTGTGGGCTAAACTCGAATAATCACCGGAACATTGTATATCCTGTCAATGCAGGGACGCTTAACGCTACACGTCCGCATATTAGTACATATATCGCAGGTTAGTGGCGTTTTTTTGAAGAATCAATGTCAGTGCAGTTGCACAGATACACTCACGAAAATATTAATGCCCTGTCGGTACGGAAAATGTTTTAAGCGGTGTTGGCGATATGTTTAATGGTACGGATTTAATAATAACCGGATTTTCGACAGTCTGAAAGCTCCGGTCATTCTTCCGGAGCTTTAGCTTATTGTATTTTATCTGTTGTCAACATAATCTGTTGCACGGGCGGTTTTCTTTATTTCCTGCTTATCCAGATACATCTGTCTGTCCGCACGGTTGAATACATCGGCATAATCCCTGTCGGTCGCATCGTTCACCGCATATCCTACGGCAATACGGACACCCAGCTCATAATGCCTTGCATTACGGTTGAACACCTCCTGTTCCTGCTTGAAGCGTTTGACAAGCTGTTCGCACAGATCATTTCCCGGGGAATTTATGATTACCGTAAATTCGTCGCCGCCTATGCGGTAAATATTGTAATCACCGAAAACTCTCTTGATTATCGTGCTTGCGTCCGAGATCAGCATATCTCCGAATTCGTGACCGTATTTGTCATTGTACATCTTGAGATAATTTATATCCATTACAAAAACGGCATAATCGCCGTTTGCGTGTTGGCTCATCTTGTCTATACGCTGTACTGCGTCATGATAGGCGGCCTTGTTTCCGACATCGGTTGCAGCGTCGGTGTAAGCCTGCTTGTTGATTTTGTTGATATACTTCTTGAGCATTTTTACGGTATCGCTGTACCTTGAGGCAAGTACGCCTATTTCGTCCTTTGTCTTACATTCTATCTCAACGTCAAGGTCGCCTGCCGCTATCTTTTTGGAAACTTCGGTAAGATGCTTTATCGGCTTTACTATGATGCTCGTAAACTTGAAGGTAAGTAACGAGGTAACTATAAGCACAACAGCAACGGCAAATGCGTCCTGTATCATTACCGAGATACGTGTTCTGCCTATCTCCTTATCGGCAACGGAGATTACGACCGCCATACCGTTGGAGAGAAATTTTGCACACAGCTTTCTTTTTTCGCCTTCGCTATTGCGGATATTGATGACATCTCCTGCCTGTTCGTCACTGTAGTTGTCGTCAATGAATGTAAACAGGCTGTTTTCCTTTATTTCCTCAAGCGTCATTCCGTTCGGATAACGGTTGTGGTATATCATATCGCCATTGCTGTCGCACAGGAAAGCATAGCCTGTATCGTACAGCTTTATTTCATCTACCATAGCTGTTATACGACTCATATCAATATCCATACCTATAATGCCTACCGCAGTTTTGTTTTCGTCAAAGAGCGGAATAACGTATGAGATCATTTTTATATCGTTCAGATTCTTATTTATGTATGGATTTATCCAGATCGGTTTTTTGGCTTTGAGCGGCTCGTAATACCACGCAACGTGTTCAGCGTCATCCTTGTCGTATGCTTCTATGGCTGTCGGCTGATGTGCGATTATTTTATCACTGTCCTTTACCCAGAATACGCCGTCGGAAGATAGCTTCAGCTCCGGATTGTAACGGATATATCCGCTGATGGCGGCATCGGTATTGTTAAGTACATTTTTTATAAGCTGACCGACAGAATCGTTATAACGCTCAAGTGTATCAGGGTCGTTTTTGAACTTCTCTATGCTGTCAAAACGGCTTACTGCATAGTCATTGCAGGTATTCATCGCAAGCTCCACCGAGGAAAACAGCTTCTCAAGGCTCTGAGCGCTGGTCGATGCCTGCAGCTTCATTATCGTTTCCGAGTTTTCGTTTGAAATGTTGTCGATGCCTAAAATGCCGATAGCGCTTATAGCAAACGAGCATATCAGAATACAGCCTATCATAATCAGTACGAACTTATTTCTGATTGATTTCAAAGGGCATCCCTCCCTGATATATCATTCTGATTATCTGCTGATATATTGCAAAAATTATAACATTTTTCGACATGAAAATCAAGTGCTTTTTGTGCAAAACAGTAAAAACGGCGTTACTAAAAGCAGGAATCCGAAAGATAAGTTGATAATGTCGCTTTTAATTGAAAATATATTCATAAAAAGCAAAAAAACAGTCACAGCAATTGCAAAATTGCTTCAGATGTGGTACAATAAATTATATATCGGATGAAAGGAGCGGAACAATGGATATACAGGTCGGAGATATTCTCAGAATGAAAAAGGAACACCCCTGCGGAAGCAAGGAAATGCTTGTTCTTCGTATCGGTGCGGATTTCAAGCTGAAATGCACAGGTTGCGGACGTGAATTCATGACGCCCCGCTCAAAGTGCGAGAAAAAGATAAAATCGGTTATCCGCAATGCCGTTGAAGAGGAGAAATAGTGTTTTATTTACAATGAAGCTATTTTGATTTTTAACGTGAAACGGAGAACAGATAATGACAGAAAAACTTGAAATAACAGAAAAGCGTTTCGATGAAATAAACGAAAAGCTGACGGATATAAACGTGATAAACGATCAGGAGCAGTATAAGAGTCTGATGAAGGAGCTTAAGAACCTGACTCCGATAATCGAAAAGTACAGAATGTACAAGACCGCCCGCAGCGATTTTGAAGAAGCAGAGCAGATGCTGTCTGACGGCGGACTTGACAAGGACTTCAAGGAAATAGTGCAGGAGCAGTACGAGAGCAATAAAAAGCTGATGGACGAGTATACAGACGAGCTTAAGGTTCTCCTTTTGCCGAAGGACCCCGATGATGACAGGAACGTTATTATTGAGATAAGAGGCGGTGCAGGCGGAGAAGAAGCGGCACTTTTCGCAAACTCAATGTTCAGGATGTACTCAATGTATGCACAGACTAAAGGCTGGAAAACAGAAGTGATAAGCTCCAACCCCACAGAGCTTGGCGGATATAAGGAGATCAGCTTTTCGGTCGAGGGAGAGGGAGTGTACGCAAAGCTGAAGTACGAGAGCGGCGTTCACCGTGTTCAGCGTGTACCCGAAACTGAGGCGCAGGGCAGAATACAGACATCAACAATAACAGTTGCGGTACTGCCTGAAGTTGAAGAAGTTGACGTTGAGATAAATCCCGCCGACCTTGAATTCCAGACCTACCGTTCAAGCGGAGCAGGCGGTCAGCATATCAACAAAACCGAATCCGCCATAAGAATAATCCACCACCCTACAGGAGTAGTTGTAGAGTGTCAGGAGGAGAGAAGCCAGTACAAGAACAAGGACAAGGCTATGAAGATGCTGTACAGCAAGCTGTATGAGGCAAAGCTGAACGAGCAGAACAGCAAGATAGCGGCTGAACGTAAGATACAGGTCGGCACAGGCGACCGCTCCGAGAGAATCAGAACATATAACTATCCTCAGAGCCGTGTTACCGACCACAGAATAGGACTTACGCTGTACAAGCTGGAGCAGTTTATGAACGGCGACTGCGATGAGGTGTTTGACGCACTTGCGATTGCCGACAGAACCGCAAAGCTGGCGGCAGGCGGCAACGATTAACAGAGATAAGGTGACTTTTTTTGAAAACAGAGATAAAGAAACCGTCATACGAGGTATTGTGCGAGGCGGCAGAGCTTATAAAGAAGGGTGAGGTCGTGGCGATACCGACCGAAACGGTATACGGTCTTGCGGCAGACGCATATAACCCTGAGGCGTGTGCAAAGATATTCAAAGCTAAAGGCAGACCGCAGGACAATCCGCTGATCATCCACATCTGCGACCTTGATATGCTGAAAAATTCGGTAAAGGAGATTCCCCCTCTTGCACTTACCCTTGCCGAGCATTTCTGGAGCGGTTCGCTGACGATGATTTTTCCGAAGAAGGATATAGTTCCCGATACGACAAGCGGAGGGCTTGATACAGTTGCGGTCAGAATGCCCGACAACGAGGATACTTTGAATCTTATTAAAATGTGCGGTGTTCCTCTTGCCGCTCCGTCTGCAAATCTGTCAGGAAGCCCCAGTCCGACAACGGCACAGCACGTCTATGCCGATATGAACGGCAGAATACCGCTTATAATAGACGGCGGCGAATGTAAAAACGGTGTCGAAAGCACTGTTATCTGCTTTACGGACGGCGGAACGGGCATAAAGGTACTGCGACCCGGTGTAATAACAGCCGAAATGCTCAGCCGCTTTGCAAAGACAGAAACCGACAAGAACGTATTTGCAAAGCCCGATGAAAACGAAAAAGTAATTTCTCCGGGAGTTAAGTACAAGCATTATTCGCCCAGAGCCGACATAACTATTATTGAAACCGACAGCGATGAGAAGCTGGCTGAATTTTTGAACAGCAAGAATGACGGCGGCACATACGGTGTGATTTTCGGCGGCGAAAAGGGCGTAGAAGTACCTACTATATCTTACGGAAGCACAGCGCAGGAGCAGGCGCACAATCTGTTTGCGGTACTCAGAAAGACCGATGAGCTCGGTGCAAAGCGTGCTTATGTACGTTGCCCCGAAAAAACGGGCGTGGGAACTGCCGTATACAACAGGCTTCTTCGTGCGGCGGCATTCAAGACAATAATACTTTAAGCAGGAACAAAATGATGAAGATATACGGACTTACCGGTATGTCCGGTGCGGGAAAATCCACAGTATGCGACAGCTTTGAAAATGCAGGTTTTTTAATAATCGATTGCGACAGGCTCGCCCGTGAGGTCGTAAGAAAAGGCAGACCCTGCCTCGATAAACTGCACAGCCTTTTCGGTGACAGCGTTATCACAAAGGACGGAGAACTTGACCGCAGGGCGATGGGCAATATCGTTTTTTCGCACAGCGATAAACTCGCCCTGCTCAACAATACGATATATCCTTACATAACCTACGAGGTTATCTCAATGTGCGGTAATACGGATAAGCACTTTGTACTGCTTGACGCACCGACGCTTTTTGAAAGCGGCATAGATTTCATCTGTGACGGAATAATCAGCGTCACCTGCGACAAGGAAAAGTCGATACAGCGTATAATGCTGCGTGACAATATAACAAGAGAAAGTGCTGAAAAACGGCTCGGCTCACAGCACGGTGCGGAATATTACAAAAGCAAAAGCGATTTCTGCATTGAAAATAACGGCGATATTGATACGCTTAAAGCAAAAGCCGATGCCACAGCAAGAAAGATAATAAATGGCAGCTAAGAGAAAACGCAAGAATACGGGCGGAAAACCGCTGATAATAACCTTCGTCTGTCTTGTCGCAGTGACACTGGCAGTATTCGGAGTGTTCTTCGGTGCGAATAAATATGAACGTTCCACCCATCCTATGCTTTACAGTGACCTTGTCGATCGCTATTCTTCGCAGTATAAGCTGGATAAGTATGTAGTATACTCGTTTATATGCGTTGAAAGCGGATTCAACGAAAACTCCGAGTCCTATCTCGGCGCAAGAGGGCTTATGCAGATAATGCCCGAAACGTTTGAGTGGATAAGATACAAGCTGGACGAGGAAAACGACCCCGATATGACCTTCGATAATATGTACAACGCCGAGGATAACATCCGTTACGGCTGTTTTCTGCTCGGTTATCTTACCGACACCTTCGGGGAACTGGGCGAGGTGGCCGCCGCATATCACGCAGGTTCGGGCAGTGTTTCATCGTGGCTTGAGGACAGCAGATATACCAAAAACGGCATACTGACCGATATTCCGAATCCCGACACGGCGCACTATGTTGACAAGATAACAAATGCCTACGATACTTATTGCAGGCTTTATAAAAAATAAAGGAAGGCAAAGAAAAATGGCTGAAAAGAAATCACAGGCAGAACAGCTTAAGGAAAAACTGTTCTATGTAAAAAAACACGCAACGCTTGTTATGAGCGAGCAGGAAGAAAAAAAGGCAGACAAATACTGCGAGGGCTACAAGAAATTCCTTGACGCAGGAAAAACCGAGCGTGAGGCTGCCGCAACCGCTGTCGCTATGGCTGAAAAAGCAGGCTTCAAGCCCTTCGACAAGAAGGCCCGGTACAAGGCAGGAGATAAGATATACGTTCTCAACAGAGAAAAGGCGGTCATCTTAGCCGTTATCGGCAAGAGCGATATTTCAAACGGTGTAAATCTCACTGCCGCACATATTGATTCCCCCAGACTTGACTTAAAGCAGAATCCGCTTTATGAAAGCGATGAACTCGGATACTTCAAAACGCATTATTACGGCGGCATCAAGAAATATCAGTGGCCTACAGTTCCTATGTCACTGCACGGTGTGATAGTAAGAGCCGATGGAAGCAAGGTAACGGTAAGAATAGGCGAGGACGAGGGCGACCCCGTGTTTGTCGTGACCGACCTTCTGCCTCACCTTGCGGAAGAGCAGTACAAGCGCCCCGCAACAAAGCTGATAAAGGGCGAGGAGCTTAATATCCTCGTTGGCTCAAGACCTTTCAAAGATGATAATATAAGCGAAAAGGTAAAGCTCAATCTGCTGAATATCCTTTTCGAGAAATACGGCATAGTTGAAAAGGATTTCTTAAGTGCGGAGCTTGAATGCGTTCCTGCCTTCAAGGCAAAGGATGTCGGCTTTGACAGAAGTCTTGTCGGCGCATACGGACAGGATGACAGAGTTTGCGCATACACTGCGTTTACCGCAATTATTGATATGAAAGCCGTTCCCGAAAAGACCGCCGTCTGCGTTCTTACCGACAAGGAAGAAACAGGCAGTGACGGCAACACAGGCTTACGCTCGGCATATCTCAAGTTCTTCCTTTACGATTTAGCCGAGAATATGGGCAGTGACGGAAGAACGGTAATTTCCGCCACACGCTGCCTTTCAGCCGATGTAAATGCGGCTTACGATCCCACATTCCCCGACGGCTACGAGCGTAACAACTGCTCATTTGTAAACAAGGGCATCGTTGTCACAAAGTACACCGGCGCAAGAGGAAAGTCCGGTACAAGTGACGCAAGCGCAGAGTATGTCGGACTTATCCACAATATGCTTGACAAGAACGATGTCGTATGGCAGACAGGCGAGCTTGGCAAGGTGGATTTCGGCGGCGGTGGAACTGTTGCGGCTTATATCGCAAACCTTAACATTGATACGATAGATGTCGGCGTTCCCGTGCTTTCAATGCACGCACCGTATGAGCTTACCGCAAAAAATGACGTTTATATGGCGTATAAGGCATTTACGGCATTCTATAAGATGAAGTAATCTATATCATAAAATCCGCCCGCTCAGAATATAGTATTATATTTGAACGGGTGATTTTATGAAAAGAGATTTATCGAAATTCAGACGCAGGCTCGGGCTTAAACTTATCGGTGCGGCTTTTATTCTTTTAGGCTTTGCCGGAATGCTGCAGCTTATGATAAGACCTAATATAATGAACGTGTGCGAATACAATTCGAGAGCGGTAACTGTGAGCCTTATAGACGATGCGATAAACGAACGGCTTACAGAGCTTGGAGAGGATGTCGGATACAGCGCCCTTGTAAAGCTCAGCTATACCGCAGACGGCAGAGTTTCTTCCATCGAAAGCAACACCAAGCTGATAAACCGCATTAAGAACGATATGCTGACCGAGATAAACGACAGGCTTATGAAGGGCGAAACCGAAAACGTTGACCTTTCTGTCGGTACGCTCAGCGGATTACCGCTTTTTCACGGCTCAGGGCCTACCGTCAGAATGAAGGTAGAGCCTAAGGGCTATGCCGATGCAGTGTTTATAAGCGAGTTTACCGATGCAGGACTTAACCAGACGCTTCACAGAATGATAATGCGTACAACTGTCAGCGTTACCGCATTCATACCTATGTATTCTGTGCAAACAGATGTCAGCGGAGATTTTCTTATTGCCGAAACGGTCATTGTCGGAAATGTGCCGGAGAGCTTCACTCATGTGGTATCCGAAGATAAAGACATTGTCGATGCAATAAATGACTTTGAGGCAGAGCCGTATGAATAACCGAAAACGGAAGGAATTACAATGGATAAAGAGCAGATAAAAAGTGAATACGAACAGCTTTGCAAGCAAGCCGAACAGCACAATTTCAACTACTATGTTCTTGACGATCCTACTATAGAGGACGATGAGTACGACAGGCTGATGAGAAGAATAAAGGAGATAGAAGCGGAAAATCCCGAAATTGTTTCCGAAAGCTCTCCCACACAGCACGTCGGCGGATATGCCATCAACACATTCGAGAAAGTAACTCACGAGGTGCAGATGGGAAGCCTGCAGGACGTATTCTCAAAAGGCGAGCTGTATGAATTTGACGAGCGTGTGAAAAAAGCCGTAGGCAAGGCTGTATACTGCGTTGAACCCAAGATAGACGGCTTATCTGTTTCACTTGAATACAAGGACGGAATATTCACAAGAGGCTCTACACGAGGCGACGGCTTTGTGGGCGAGGACATCACTAAAAATCTGAAAACCATAAAGTCGATACCTATGGAGCTTCGCGAAAAGATACCCTTTATAGAAGTCAGGGGAGAGGTGTATATGCCAAAAGCCGACTTTGAAAAGCTGGTCAGAAAACAGCTTGAGAACGATGAACAGCCGGCTAAGAATCCCCGTAACGCCGCCGCAGGCTCACTGCGCCAGAAAGACAGCAGGGTGACAGCTTCAAGAGGACTTGATATATTCGTATTCAATCTTCAGCGTATTGAGGGCAGAGAGCTTACCTGCCACAGCGAGAGCCTTGACTATATGAAATCGCTCGGCTTCAACGTGATAGACGGCTATAAGACCTTTGATAATATCGAAGATGCCGTTTCACGCATTATGGAGATAGGCGAGAACAGACAGAGTTATTCCTACGATATTGACGGTGCGGTCATAAAGGTCGATAATTTTGAACTCAGAAACGAGCTTGGCAGTACCGCAAAGGTGCCTAAGTGGGCGGTAGCGTTCAAATATCCCCCCGAAGAAAAGGAAACTAAACTGCTTGATATAGAGATAAACGTCGGCAGGACGGGCGCACTCACTCCCGTTGCCGTGTTCGAGCCTGTATGGCTTGCAGGTACTACCGTATCAAGAGCGGTGCTTCATAATCAGGACTATATCGACAGCAAGGATATAAGAATAGGCGATATTATCGCTGTCCGCAAGGCAGGTGATATTATCCCCGAGGTTGTAAGAAGCGTAAGCCACGCCGAAAACAGCGAGCCGTTCGTTATACCCCATATCTGTCCCGTTTGTCACGGAAAGGCTGAAAGGGCGGAGGACGAGGCGGTCATCCGCTGTGTGAACATTGATTGCCCCGCACAGCTTCTTAAAAATATTGAGCATTTCGCCTCAAGACCGGCTATGAATATCGACGGGCTGGGAGAAGCGGTAGTAAAACAGCTTGTAGAAAACGGACTTATAAGCACCGTTGCCGATCTTTACTCTCTTCAACAGCAGGACATTGAAATGCTGCCGGGCTTTGCAAAGGTTTCGGCTTCAAAGCTGATAGCAAATATTGAAAACTCAAAAGCAAATTCTCCCGACAGGCTTTTATTCGCACTCGGAATAAAGGGTATAGGTCAGAAAAACGCACAGCTTCTGATGAAGCACTTCGGCAGTATAGAAAAGCTGTCGGAAACTTCGCCCGAAGAAATTTCCGCTGTAGAGAATTTCGGTGATATTCTTGCAAATAACATCTTCACTGCACTTCACGAGCCTCATATGACAGAGCTTATCGAAAGACTGAAATCTTACGGCGTGAACACGGTATATCAGTCTGATGTAAAGAGCGACAAGCTGGCAGGTCTGACATTTGTTATAACGGGAACGCTCCCCGATATGACAAGAGATGAGGCAAAAACGCTTATAGAGCAGAACGGCGGCAAGTGCAGCGGCTCAGTTTCCAAGAAAACAAGCTATGTTCTCGCAGGCGAGGAGGCAGGAAGCAAGCTGACCAAAGCACAGCAGCTCGGCGTTACGGTCATAAGTCAGCAACAGCTTATTGAAATGATAGGTGAATAATTTGTAAAAAACTATTGACAAATGTGTTTTTCTGAGATATAATAATATCTGTTAATAGGAAAAGACGTTGATCAGGAAAAAAGCCGCACGTTTATTTACAGAGAGTTGCCGTTTGGTGCAAGGCAATATTAAAGGTCGGATATAGCTCGCCTGAGAGTCGCATGACTGAACATTGCAGTAAGTTATGACGGGTTCTCCCGTTACAGAGAAGCACATTGTTAGATGTGGCATAAGCGGACACGGCAGTAAGAACGCTGTGTCAAAAAGAGTGGTACCACGAGGATTTACCCCGTCTCTTTACAGAGGCGGGGTTTTGTGTATTTACATTGCTTTTTAAATGCCTGCATCGGAAAACCAAATAGGGAAAGGACATAATTTATGAAAGGTACAATGAACACAAACAAATACTCCAGAGGATATTTCATGCCTCCCGTACAGTGTCTTGATTGGACAAAAAAGGAGTACATAGACAAGGCTCCTATATGGTGCAGTGTCGATCTGCGTGACGGAAATCAGGCGCTTATAGTTCCTATGAATCTTGAAGAAAAGCTTGAATTCTTCAAGGTGCTTGTAGCGATAGGCTTCAAGGAGATCGAGATAGGTTTCCCCGCAGCGTCCGAAACGGAATATGAATTCTGCCGTGCATTGATAGAACAGGACCTTATCCCTGATGACGTTACTATTCAGGTACTTACACAGTCAAGAGAACACATCATAAAGAAAACGTTTGAAGCACTTGCAGGTGCAAAGCACGCAGTTGTACATCTGTATAATTCCACCTCTGTTGCACAAAGAGAACAGGTATTCAGAAAGCCTAAGAACGAGATTATTGATATAGCCGTTGAAGGAGCAAAGCTGCTCAAGGAATACAGAGAAAAGACCCCCGGTGATTTCAAGTTTGAGTATTCACCCGAGAGCTTTACCGGAACAGAGCCTGAATTTGCGCTTGAGATATGCAATGCGGTGCTTGACGTATGGCAGCCCACCCCCGATGATAAGGTTATAATCAATCTGCCCGTTACCGTTGAAATGTCGCTTCCGCACGTTTACGCAAGTCAGGTTGAGTATATGTGCAAGAATATGGTGAACAGAGAGAACGTTATCGTTTCGCTTCATCCCCATAATGACAGAGGCTGTGCCGTTGCAGACAGCGAGCTTGGCTTGCTTGCCGGCGCTGACAGAATAGAGGGTACTCTGTTCGGAAACGGTGAGCGTACCGGTAACGTTGACATAGTAACGCTTGCTCTTAATATGTACTCGCACGGCGTAGACCCGAAGCTTGACTTCTCCGACCTGCCCTCGATAACAGAGGTTTACGAGAAGATGACCTGTATGAAGGTCTACGACAGACAGCCCTACAGCGGCTCTCTTGTGTTTGCGGCATTCTCAGGCTCACATCAGGACGCTATCGCAAAGGGTATGAAGTGGCGTGAGGAAAAGGACCCTGAGCATTGGACAGTTCCTTATCTGCCCATAGACCCTATGGATATAGGCAGACAGTATGACGGTGACGTTATCCGTATCAACAGCCAGAGCGGAAAGGGCGGTATCGGTTATCTGTTACAGCAGAAGTACGGTGTAGACCTGCCTAAGAAGTTCCGTGAAAAAGTCGGCTATACGGTTAAATCCGTTTCCGATCATCAGCATAAGGAGCTTACTCCCGATGAAGTGTACGAAGTATTCCGCAGTAATTTTGTGAATAAGGAAACCGCACTGAAAATCACCGAGGCACACTATAAGCAGGAAAACGGCGGAATCACAGCTACCGTTACAGCAGATTACAAGGGCAGTACGGCAGTGTATACCGGCAGCGGCAACGGCAGACTTGATGCAGTGAGCGACGCTATAAAGAACGGTCTTGGACTTAGCTACAGCTTAGTAACATATAATGAACACGCTATAGAGGTAGGCTCAAAGTCAAAGGCGGCGGCTTATGTTGAGATATGCGACAAGAACGGAAACTCGTTCTGGGGCGCAGGTATCCATACAGATATCATCAACAGCTCCGTCAGTGCACTTGTTTCCGCTATCAATAACAGCGATATGGTAAAGTAAATCAGTAAAATAATAATACGAGGGCTTTGTTTTTCAAAGCCCTCGCAGACTGTCGATAAACCCACGCACCGCAAAAATGCGGAGAAAAGTAATCTGAAACAAACTATAAATCGGATAAGAAAAAATTTCACACAGCCGTAAAAACGGCTGTGTGAAAGCATTTTTGCTTACTGCGTCAACCGCCCCTCAACGTACCTTTGTACGCCTGTCGGGGCGGTTTCCTTGTCTGCGTGTGTTTCTCAATGTCTGCAGCGTGTCGAAAAATACTTTTTCAAAAAGCTGAAAAAACGCAGTCCGAAAACTTCGTCTGTCAGCCCGAAATGTCATTATTTGTGATAGTACAAATTTTGCTTTAATAACGCAAGTTTTGCTGATGATATTGCAATCAAAAAAATTCTGATGTATTATCAGAATAAAGCAAGCGTAAAACGCAGTTGAGGAGGAGCGATATTTATGAAATTGAAAAAAATTGCCGCTACACTTACAGCGGCGGTAATGGCTTTTACTGCAGTAGCAACACCGCTGTGCGACAATATTCCAACGCTCGAAAGAGGACTTTCGGCAAGCGCATATTACAGCGTAAAAGACAGTTTTTATCCTGTCGCACTTACCGGTGACGGCGCAAATGATATGATCAATGTTGCCGTTGCACAGGCCGGCAGGAAAGATGATGATATCGGCTGGTATCCGAGTGGGGAAGCGTGGTGTGCCGATTTTGTCCTTGACGTTGCAAGAGTTGCCGGACAGACTGCTGCTGTGCCGGATTCGCCCGCTAATGCCGCATGCGGTACTTTTAAACAGGCTCTGCTTGCCGTAGGCGCACATGAAGTAACTGTTGCGCAGGCAGGAGATTTAGTGTTTTATTGCGGAACCGATAATAATGTTACATATCATGTCGGTATAATGAAAAACAGCAGATATTCGGTTGAGGGAAACGCATTTTTTAACGGTGTGTATCAGGTAGTTGCCAACAGAGATACAACTGTATTTTCAACCGATGGTCGCTCTATTGCCGAAGGCACAATAAAAAGAGTTTTTATACGTCCGAATTATCCGAACTCAACGGTTGATCCGTCTATCACTACCGGCTATATCACTAAAGAACAAGGCGCACAATGGGCTTTGGATCGTGTCGGTAAGTCCATTGATGTAGACGGCTATTACGGAGCGCAGTGTAAAGACTTTGTTGAAAAATTTACGACAGAAAATTTCGGAGTTTCATTTCCCGGAAATGCAATTGATCTTATTACCTGTTCAATACCGTCAGGTTGGGTCAGAATAAAAAATACCCCTGAATTTTTACCTCAACCCGGAGATATAGCACTGTGGGCATACGGTACATACGGACATACCGGTATAATAGTAAGCGCAAATCTCAATACTTTCGTATCCGTAGACCAGAACTGGTATAATGCAAGCTCAAACGGTTCACCTGCGGCAAAGGTAACTCACAATTATACAACATATAATTTCTGGGGTGTTCTCAGACCGCCGTATTCACAGAATCCGGTAAATGAAGAAAAATGGAAAGTAAATGTATCTGAGGGAGTAAATGTACGTTCCGGACCCGGAACAAATTACGGTATTGTAAATGCCTATTCAAACGGTACTGTTGTCAGCATAACCGCAAAAGCCTCAGGCGGCGGTTATACATGGGGAAAGTGCAGTGAAGGCTGGCTGGTTTTGGATTTCTGCCGGTATTTAAGCGGTAGTTTACAGCACACCCACTCATACGGCGCATGGTATGATAAAACAAAACCTACCTGCACGAGTGCCGGTGTTCAGGAACAGAAATGTTCATGTGGTGCAACCAAAACAAGAGAAACGGCGGCACTCGGTCACAGCTGGGGCGGTTGGGCAACAGCAACAAAGCCCACCTGCACCGCACAGGGCGTTGAGCAGCGTACCTGCTCCAGATGCTCGAAAGCAGAAACCAGATATATTACGGCACTCGGACACAATTATTCTTCTGAATGGACGATAGACAAGCAGGCTACCTGCTCGGCAGAGGGTTCAAAGTCAAGACACTGTACACGCTGTGACGCAAAGACAGAAGTAACGGCAATCGCAAAAATTGCTCACACATACACGAGTAAGGTAGTAAAGCCTACGCTTACACAGCAGGGTTACACGCTTCACACCTGCTCGGTGTGCGGTTACAGCTACAAGGATAATTACACGGCAGTGCGTGAAAATCCGTCTAAGGTAACAGGTCTTGCTTTCGGTGCAAGAAGCGCAGATTATGTTTCACTCAAATGGAACAAGGACGCTAACGCCGACGGATATATCGTTGAATATCTCAGCGGAAATAAGTTTGTAAAACTTACGGACAAGACAAGCGGACTTGCGGTTTCATATAAGGTTACGGGACTTGAAGCCGGAACATTGTATAAATTCAGAATCAGATCTTATGTCAATGTTGACGGCAAGCGTGTTTATGGCGAATACAGCGATGTTATGAACGTCAGAACACTGCCTAAGGCAATGTCGAACCTCAAGCTCGGCGCAAGAACGGATAATTCTATCTCGCTTAAGTGGGATAAGAACGAAACGGCAAACGGTGCAGTTGTAGAAATGTATAAAAACGGTCAGTGGGTGGTAGTTGCGACAAAGACAAGCAACAAGGCAGTGTCGCACAAGATAACCGGACTTAAAGCAGGAACACAGTACAAGTTCAGGGTAAGAGCGTACATAAACGATGAGGGCGGAAGAATCTACAGCGTTTATAACACAACGCTGAACGAGGCTACTGTACCTGTGGCAGTCAAGAATTTCAGAAGAACGATATGTGCGAAAACTGCAATACGCTTTAACTGGGATAAGAATACGACAGCCGACGGTTACTCATTTGAAATGATCAAGAACAGCAAGTGGACAACGGTTGCCACGATAGAGGACGGCACGGCAACGAACTATTCACAGCTTAAACTCAATCCTGGTACTGCTTACAGATTCAGGATAAGAGCGTATAAGGTAGTGAACGGAAAGAAGATTTTCAGCGGTTATTCTTATGTAAATGCAAGTACGGCGGTATAAATAAAAGTGACGGGTGCCATATCAGGCACCCGTGTTTTGATATTATATTATGTTACATCTGTCATTATTTCGTCAAGACCGTTATCGGATGAGCCTTTGAAAAGAACAGCATCATTATCACGGAGATTAAGTTTGAGAAATTCCGTAAGAGCGGCTCTTGAATTGAATTTAACGACAAACTTATTTTTCATGTCGGCGGTTTTTGTGATTTCAGAGGCTATGTCACCGTAGCAGACTGTAATATTGACATTTGCTTTATTTATAATAGTTCCTACCTTACGGAACACTTCCTGCTCGTGTTCATCGCCGTCGCCGACTTCGGATAAAACAGCTATCCTTCTTGCATCGGGAGTTAAATTGAGTGTACACAACTCTTTAAGAGCGCCGCCGATGCTTTCAACCGCATTGTTCTCAAAGTCGGAAATAACATAAATTCCGTGCTCGTTTCTGACTATATTAAGACCGGAATTGCGTCTGTATTTTTCGATAGATGAAATTATCTGTTTTGGTGGTATTCCCATAATTTCACCGAGTGCAAATGTAGCAAGCGCCTGATATACACTATGCTTGTCATCGGAATACAGTTCTATATGGTAATTGTCGGTATTGTGGAGAATGTCAAAAACTATTTTATCCTGCAACAGCTGAATGTTGTCTGCATAATAGTCTGCCATTCTATTATCAACACCTATCGTGATTATATCCTGCGGAATTGTGAATATTCCTGCAAGGTTCTTATCATCAATGTTAATAATCACCGCACCGGACTCGTTCATTCCGTCGCATATTTTCAGTTTTTCATCAATAAGTTCCGCTTTGGTGAGGTCTCTCGGATTTTTTGATGTAACTGTGCTTGTCATTATGGCAACATCAAAATTTGCGGTCTGAGAAACACGTTCTACATTACCTCCGTTTACACACGAAACATTTATAACAGCTGCTTCTGTTTTCTTGGTTGATGAAAATAAAGCGTGCAGCATAGATGTATAGTTGCTTGTGGGAGATGTTGAACGAACGGTTTCCATTTTGTCGGAAAGCATCTGCTCAATCATATAAAGCGGATCTATCTTTTCGGGACTGTCCATTACGGCAATTGTCCACATTCCAAGCTTGGATTTAATATAAACTGCGGTTTTGCTGAGTGCTGAATCAAGATTGCTGACAACAATGTTAGGAATTTTGTCAATGGGCTGTGTTGTTATCACGACACACGCACCTTTTTCGTAGGCATTCAAAGCCGATTCTTTATTTTCCGCAAAGTATGCACAGCCCGGTTTGATTTTCTGACGTCCGAAAGCAAATGATGTTACAGGCACATCTGCGGCATTGTGCAAATCTGCGTTGAGTACCTCACACAATTTTGCGACCGTTGTTATTGAGTTATCGGACTCTTTGCTTTGATTTCCCGGCTTTTTACCGCTGAGAGCTTCAAAATGATCAAAAGTAAAATCAAGAAGCGTGATCGCATCATAAAACACATACTTCATCTGTTTTGCGTTTTCTGCGCCGAGAACTATTGCAAGAATCTCTTCACCGAATTTATTAGCGGGGGGTAAGGCAGAGCAGGCAAGACAGGATTTTGAACGAGCGGTATATCCGCTCTTGATACCTATTGCCGTTTCATATCTGTATCTTCTGTTTCTGCTGTTTACCAGAAGGTTTGTATTCTGAATCTCCCTCGGACCGTTTTTATTTGTTGCGGGGATTGTATATTTATCGGAAGCGGCTATTGTTCTGAAAATCCTGTTAGTCATACAATAGCGGCATATTATTGCAAGGTCGTAAGCGTTGGAATACTGTTCGGCAGTGAATTTTCCGTCGGGAGATGCAACGGAAGTGTCGGTCGCACCTATCTCCTTTGCTTTTTGATCCATTATAATTGCGAATTTATCTATGTTTCCGCATATAAATTCAGCGATTGCAAAAAGTGAGTCATTAGCCGATACCAGCATCATCGAATATATCAGGTCAATAACTGATATCTGTTCGCCTGCCTCAAGATTTATAGCGGCTGAACCTTTCCATCCTGAAATCTGATTTACTACATTTTCGGATACAGTTACTTTATCCGAAGGGTTGCATTTTTCAAGTGCAATTATTGACGCCATTATCTTAGTAAGAAATGCCGGAGCAAGTTTCATCTTTGCGTTTTTTTCAAGAAGTATACGACCTTCGTGCTGCGTAACGACTATTGCCGCCTGAGCATTTATCTCCGGCATTTCGGTTTTCTGAACAGCTCTGACTTCTGACATTAATATCATCCTTCCGTAGTTAGTTTATGTAAATTTCAGTATCCGTAAGCAAAATTCAACATAATAATTATAGCACCGGAAAACGATAAATGCAATGACTTTTATGGTTATTTTAACTTAATTTATAACGCAAAATGACAAAAAATATCTGAAAGAAGTTTTGGTTGGCGTGATAACCAAATATTATTCGCAGGAACGTGAGAATTATTCACAAATTTAACGGTAATACTTGACATTTTCGGATTTCGGGTATATAATGATAATGTATAAAAGTATACTTGTGACAGAAATACACATTAGTTTACAAAATTTGTAAGTTAAACAGTAATCATTCTTGATTAATGAAATATTAACAGGAGGTCTTTTAGATGCTTCAGAACAGCTACGACAATTACACACAGAAGCCGCAGCTCAACGCTAAGCTGAAAGTGCTCAGAAAGATAATCGCATTTGTATTTGCGATAAATATGCTGATCACCAGATTCTTCGGCGGACCTGCAGGCACTCAGCTCAGACAAGCTGAGGTGTTCACAGACAGCTCTGCTTCGCAGACATATGTGACCGACAGTGTTTACAGCACCGATTTGCCTTCGATTTTATCAGCGGAGGATTTTGACACTTCGGTAACCGCCAGCCAGTCTTCTGTATACAATAATCTCGTCGGAGATGTTTATAACGACGTATTCGGCTATGCTGCAGGCTTTACTCTGTTTACAGAAGGAGATGCAACTATTACGCAGGCCGATTGCGGCGGCAGAATAGCTACAGGCGGCGATCTTAACGTTACCGCAAACGGCGGTTGGTATGAGGTAAACAGAGAGGACACTAATCGTAATGACAAAAACGGATATGCCTCTGTTATAGTCGGCGGAACTGCCAACATAAAGATGAATTCCGGAAATTTATGGGCAAACAATCTCGGAGATGTCAATCAGTATGCAAACGGTACAACAGTGGTTGGCGGTGTTAACAGTGATGAATGCAAATTCAATTTTGCAGACACGTTTGCATATCTACGAGCATCATCTGCTCATCTTGCAAGTCTTCAGTCTACCGGCGTATATGACGGCGGTTATGGAAACTTGAATCTCACCGGTTATGAAAGCGGCGTTAATGTCTTTACATTTGATATTTATCAGTGGAACCAGATGACAGGAAACGGACCGTTTAACCTTAATATCAATGTACCTGACGGCGCTACAGTACTTATCAATATAACAGGTGGGCAGGGTGATCAGAACACCAGACTCAATCTCACTTTGCAATCGCTTCAAATCAATAGACAGCAAGTTAATACAACAGCAAAGTATAAAAATCTGTTGTTTAATATCACTGATGCAAGTGTTGTTGATATGTACGGCTTTAACGGTGCTGTTCTGGCTCCGAATTCAAATGTTAACGGTCTTGAAAATCGACATCACGAAGGTCAGGTAGTGTGCAAGTCCTATTATGGTAGCCTTGAGTTCGGTAATAACCCGTTCAATCCGCCTGTTGACGATGATGATTTCGATTACGGCGATGATGATACAGACACGGACACGGATACAGATACCGATACAGACACAGATACGGACACAGATACCGATACCGACACGGATACTGACACAGATACGGATACGGACACTGATACTGACACAGATACTGACACCGATACAGATTCTGACACTGATACCGATACAGATACGGACACGGATACAGATACTGACACTGACACAGACACGGATACAGATACTGACACTGACACAGATACGGATACAGATACGGATACCGATACTGATACAGACACGGACACGGATACCGATACTGATACAGACACGGATACCGATACTGACTTAGACACAGATACCGACACAGATACGGACACAGATACTGACACGGATACCGATACAGACACAGATACTGACACTGATACTGATACGGATACAGACACCGATTCTGACACAGATACCGACACCGACACCGACACCGACACAGATACAGATACCGATACTGATACGGACACAGATACTGATACAGACACCGATACTGACACGGATACTGACACGGATACAGACACTGATACGGATACCGATACAGATACAGATACCGATACAGACACGGATACCGATACGGACACTGATTCTGACACAGACACAGACACAGATACCGATACCGATACAGATACTGACACAGACACTGATACCGATTCTGACACGGATACCGATACTGACACAGACACAGACACAGACACTGATACCGATACAGACACGGATACAGATACTGACACGGATACTGATACAGATACGGATACTGATACTGATACTGATACAGATACAGATACAGATACTGACACAGACACTGATACGGATACTGACACCGACACAGATACTGATACGGACACTGACACGGATACAGATACTGACACGGATACTGATACCGATACTGACACTGACACGGATACAGACACAGACACAGACACAGATACTGACACTGACACAGATACAGATACGGATACTGACACTGATACGGATACCGATACTGACACGGACACCGATACCGATACAGACACTGACACTGATACGGACACTGACACGGATACGGATTCTGACACAGACACTGATACCGACACCGACACAGATACGGATACTGACACAGATACCGATACTGACTTAGACACCGATACTGA
>OHFP01000328.1_pt1 | contig 27060 bp, 20 predicted proteins | sample 1567591 | NCBI WGS metagenome assembly OHFP01 (sample SAMEA3879547, study PRJEB24766) | human gut metagenome | biome: human-associated habitat; feature: feces | place: USA | collected 1985/1987 | reverse complement strand
GAAAGGGGCCCGGCGGCCGCGGACACCCGCCCCCGCGGCGCGGAAAGGGGCGGCGGAGGCGGGGCGGCAGGGCGGCGACGGCCGGACACGGTCGTCTTAAATTTCCTGAAACCTTTCCGGGGGCGGAACTTTATCCGTACATTTGTTGCGCCAGTCCCCGCCTGCAGCGGGACGGACGCGCCGCCCGGCGGGAGCCATGCGCCCCGCGGCGGAACGGCGGCCCGGGACGGCCGGACCGGCACACGGACCACTGAAAACATGAATCGGATGAACGCTACGTATGTACGCCGCTGCCGCACCGCGCTGGCAGCCCTGGCGCTCTGTCTGCCGGCCGCGGCCGGCAGGGGACCCGCAACGGCGGACGGGGCGGCGGCGCCCTGCCCCACCGAGCTGACGGCCGCGAACGAGGCCGCGGACAGCGCCTGGACGGGCTACGACCTGTCGGCCTATTGCGAGATGGACGAAGTGAAGCACGTGCAACTCCAGGAGGGGACCCTGAAATTCATCCCCGGGGCGGGCGAGAAGGTGAAAAGCGTCACGCTCCTGACCACTACGGCCCGCAAACCGAAGAAGGCTTTCGAGAAAATGCGGACGGCGCTGGCCAACGACACGAACTACGCGAGCCTCGGCTCGACCCGGAACGAGAACTCGGCCCTCTACACCTATACGCACGGGGAGGGGGAGCGCTTCGACGAGGTGCTCTGCTTCATCGAAGGGGACGGCTTCTACGTCGTGCTGCAAGTGCTGGGCGAACTCGCGGAAGAGGACATCGCCGGACTGGTCAAGACCTTCGTCTGACCCGCCCGCCCGGACCATCGCCTCCACGGCCGGCAGTGCCCCGCGCGCTGCCGGCCGTGCCGCTTCGGCCCGGGGGCGCGACCCGGGGGCGCGGACGACTGCCCCGGCCGCCTGTTCCCCGGCCGCGCACGCCTATTTATTATGCCCGCTCCAATATCCGGCAGCCCAGACCGCGTATTCCCCACGCCTTGTCCGCGTATTCCCGCATCTCGTCCCAATATTCCCCCGCCTCGCCCCAATATTTCCCCCTCCTCGCCCCAATATTTCCCCCTCCTCGCCCGACTTTCGGCCGAAACAGCCGGCCAGACCGCGGGGAGCGGAAAAGATTTGCAGTATATATAAAAATTATGGATGTATTTATGCAGATTATTTTGCATAAATGAAATTTAGTTCGTACTTTTGCCACAACTATTGATAATCTTACCGATATGAACGAACGTTCCCACCGTCTTAATGCGCTCCGCGCCATCCTCACCGAGACCGAGGCCGAGAGCCAGGAATTCATCCGCCAAGAACTGTCGCGCCGCGGATTCGACGTAACGCAGGCGACCCTGTCGCGCGACTTGCGCACCCTCCGCGCGGCCAAGGTGCTCGACTCCCGGGGCCACCGCTACATCCTGCCGGACCACCCGCTCTACCGACGCACGCCGTCGCCCAGCCCCCTGGCCGACTATCACCACAACTACGGCTTCATCTCCATCAGCTTCTCGGACAACGTAGCCATCCTGCACACGCGGCCCGGATATGCCGGGGGCTTGGCCTCGGACATAGACGCGCACCACCTGCCCAACGTGGCGGGGACACTGGCCGGCGACGACACCATCCTGCTCATCATGACGGAGGGAGCCAGCCGGGAGGAACTCATCGACGAACTGGCCGAGCTCATCCCGGCCCTTAAAAAGAAATAATCAGCAGACGACTTCCGCTCCCCGCAACCGGCGGAACCGCACCGGGATCGCACGGCGGAGACGGAAACAATAGACATGGAAAAAATGGAAGACTACAACGACGGAATCAGCGTATTCGTGGCCGACGCTTCCCACGAAAAGTATGTAGACACAATACTGCAAGCCATCACGGACGCAGCGAAAGTGCGCGGCTCGGGTATTGCCTCGCGGACGCACGAGTATCTGGCGACGAAGATGCGCGAGCGGAAGGCCATCCTGGCCCTGTACGGCGAGGAATTTGCCGGCTTCTGCTACATCGAGAGCTGGGAGAACAAGCACTACGTGGCCAACTCGGGCCTCATCGTCGTACCCAAATTCCGCGGGCACCACTTGGCCACGCGCATCAAACGCCTGGCCTTCTCGCTGAGCCGGTTGCGCTGGCCGCAAGCCAAGCTCTTCGGCCTGACAAGCTCGGGGGCCGTGATGCGCATCAATACGGCGCTGGGCTACGTGCCTGTGCCCTTCTCCGAGCTGACGCAGGACGATGAATACTGGAAAGGTTGCGGCACGCCGGAGCACCCGTGCTGCATCAACTGCGACGTGCTGGCCCGCACGGGGCGTAAATACTGCGTCTGCACGGGTATGCTCTACGACCCCGCGCGCCACCCCGACGCCCCGCTGCCCGTAGAACTGCCCGCGGACGTCGTGAAGTTCGTGCTCGAAGCTGAAAAGAAAGAACGCTAATCCTAATCCCCAAAAACATGGCAAAAAAGAAAGTAGTTGTGGCCTACAGTGGCGGCCTGGACACGTCCTATACGGTGATGTACCTGGCCAAGGAGATGGGCTACGAAGTATATGCCGCCTGCGCCAACACCGGCGGCTTCAGCGAGGCACAGCTTCGCACGAACGAGGAGAACGCTTACCGTCTCGGCGCCACCCGGTACGTGACGCTCGACGTGACGCACGAGTACTACGAGAAGAGTCTCAAGTTCATGATCTACGGTAACGTGTTGCGCAACAATACGTACCCCATCTCCGTCAGCTCGGAGCGCATCTTCCAGGGTATTGCCATCGCCCGCTACGCCAAGGAAATCGGGGCCGACGCCATAGCCCACGGCTCGACGGGCGCCGGCAACGACCAGGTGCGCTTCGACATGACGTTCCTCGTCATGTGCCCGGAGATGGAAATCATCACCCTGACGCGCGACCGTAACCTCTCGCGCCAGGAGGAAGTGGACTTCCTCAACCGCCACGGCTTCCACGCGGACTTTGCCAAGCTGAAGTACAGCTACAACGTAGGCCTCTGGGGCACGAGCATCTGCGGCGGGGAAATCCTCGACTCGAAGGAGGGACTGCCCGAATCGGCCTACCTCAAGCAAGTAACCAAGACGGGGACGGAGCAACTGAAGCTGACTTTTGAGAAAGGCGAACTGAAGGCCATCAACGGGGAACGCTTCGACGACCCCATTGCCGCCATCCGCAAGGTCGAGGAGATTGGCTCGGCCTACGGCATCGGGCGCGACATGCACGTAGGCGACACGATCATCGGCATAAAGGGCCGCGTAGGCTTCGAGGCCGCGGCGCCCATGCTCATCATCGGCGCGCACCGCTTCCTGGAGAAGTACACACTGTCCAAGTGGCAGCAGTACTGGAAAGACCAGGTGGCGAACTGGTACGGCATGTTCCTCCACGAGAGCCAGTATCTCGAGCCCGTGATGCGGGACATCGAGGCCATGCTCGAGACCTCGCAGCGCCACGTCAACGGCACGGCCATCCTCGAACTGCGCCCGCTCGGCTTCAGCACGGTGGGCGTAGACAGCCCCGACGACCTGGTGAAAACGAAATTCGGCGAGTACGGCGAGACCCAGAAGGGCTGGACAGCGGACGACGCCAAGGGATTCATCAAAGTGCTCTCCACGCCGCTCCGCGTATTCTACGCCAACCACCCCGACGACGAAAACATCTGACCCCCCTTCCCCCAACTCCTTCAACTATCCCGACATGATCAGAATAGGCATTATCGGCGGGGCGGGATACACGGCGGGCGAACTGTGCCGCCTCCTGCTCAATCACCCCGAGGCCGAGATTGTATTCATCAACAGCGAGAGCAACGCCGGCAACCGCGTGACCGACGTACACGAGGGCCTCTACGGCGAGACCGACTTGCGCTTCACCGACCAACTGCCCTTTGAGGACACGGACGTAGTCTTCTTCTGCTTCGGCCATGGGAAAAGCACCCAGTTCCTTAAGGACCACTACATCCCGGCCGGGGTCCGCATCATCGACCTGGCGCAGGACTTCCGCTTGGCCGCCGAGGACAACGACTACGTCTACGGCCTGCCGGAGCTGAACCGCATGAAGCTGACCGGCGCCTGCCACGTGGCAAACCCGGGCTGCTTCGCCACGTGCATCCAACTGGGCCTCCTGCCGCTGGCCCAGGCCGGCCTGCTCGAGGGCGACATCGCGGTGAACGCCATCACGGGCTCGACGGGCGCCGGCGTGAAGCCGTCGGCCACGACCCACTTCTCCTGGCGCACGGGCAACGTGAGCATCTACAAGGCCTTCGAGCACCAGCACGTGCCCGAAATCCTCCAGTCGCTCCGCCAGTTGCAGCCCTCGTTCGACGGCGCGGTGGACTTCATCCCCTACCGCGGCGACTTTGCCCGTGGCATCTTCGCCACCGAGGTAGTACGTTGCGACGCCCCCATCGAGGAGGTGGAGCAGCTCTACCGCGACTTCTACGACGAGGCCCCCTTCACGCACTACTCCGAATGGCCCGTCGACCTCAAGCAAGTAGTCAACACGAACAAGTGCCTCATCCACGCCGAACGCCACGGCGACAAGCTCCTCGTCACCGCCTGCATCGACAACCTGCTCAAGGGCGCGTCCGGACAGGCCGTACAGAACATGAACCTCATGTTCGACCTGGAAGAAACGGCCGGACTGCGCCTGAAATCCGTAGCTTTCTAAATTCGCATCATCCTACTCCCCACATGAATCTCTATCCAGTCTATCCCCTCTTCGATATTGACATTGTCAAGGGCCGCGGTTGCCACGTCTGGGACGACAAGGGCACCGAATACCTCGACCTTTACGGCGGACACGCCGTTATCAGCATCGGCCACTGCCACCCGCACTACGTGGAGCGCATCGGGCGGCAGCTGTCGCGGCTCGGTTTCTATTCCAACTCCGTGGTGAACGACTTGCAGCAGGAACTGGCCCGCCGCCTGGGCCCCCTGTGCGGCTACGACGACTACCAGCTCTTCCTCGTCAACTCGGGGGCCGAGGCCAACGAGAATGCCTTGAAGCTGGCCTCCTTCCACACCGGGCGCCGCCGCGTCCTGGCCGCGCGCCAGGCCTTCCACGGCCGCACGTCGCTCGCCGTAGAGGCGACGGACAACCCGCGCATCACGGCGCCCGTGAACCAAGGCGGGCACGTGACGTTCCTGCCCCTGAACGACCTGGCGGCCTTCGAGGCCGAACTGTCCCGGGGCGACGTGGCCGCCGTCATTGTGGAGGCGATACAGGGCGTAGGCGGCATCCGCCTGGCCACGGCGGAGTTCATGCAGGGCCTAAGGCGCGCCTGCGACGCCACCGGCACCGTGCTCGTCTGCGACGAGATTCAGTGCGGCTACGGTAGGAGCGGCCGCTTCTTCGCCCATCAGCATCTCGGCGTCAAGCCGGACCTCATCACCTGCGCCAAGGGCATCGGCAACGGTTTCCCGATGGGCGCCGTGCTCATCAGTCCGCGCTTCGAGGCCGTCTACGGCCAGCTGGGCACCACCTTTGGCGGCAACCACCTGGCCTGTGCCGCGGCCCTCGCCGTGCTCGACGTGATGGAAGAGGAACAGCTCGTGGAGAACGCCGCCCGCGTGGGCGAACACCTCATGGAGAGCCTGCGCCGCCTGGCCGCCGACCACGGCGAAATCACCGAGGTGCGCGGCCGCGGCCTCATGGTGGGCGTGGAGTTTGCCGGGTCCGTCAAGGAGCTGCGCCAGCGCCTGGTCTTCGACGAGCACGTCTTCACCGGCGCGGCCTCGACCAACATCCTGCGCCTCCTGCCGCCGCTCTGCCTGAGCCTCGACGAGGCGGACGACTTCCTGGAGCGCCTGAAGCGCGTGCTCTGACGCGCCGCGGCGCGACCGGCCGGCGCCCTGCCGGCCCGGAGCCAACCGCGCGGCCCCCTGGCGGAACGTGTTTCCGCCAGGGGGCCGCTGCATGTAGGCCGGACTGCGCCCGCCGCCCGACAGTTTCCGCCAACACGGGGCTAAGGCCCGTCGCTACGGGGATAGGCCCAGTTTTTACGGGGCTAAGGCCCGTGCTTACGGGAATAGGGCCCGTAAAAACGGAAACAGACCGCGCCGGCGCGGGGCCTGTTCCCGTTCGTCGTCCGTCGGTCCGGCTGCGCGGCCGGTCCGGCGGCGGCGGTTCAGTGCGCTTTCGCCTGATAAGCGGCCATAAACTCGTCGAGCATCGCAATGCCGCGCATCGTGGCGCAACCGCGCACGATGACCAGCACCGTATTGACGAAAATTTCGACAAAGGAGTAGCCGTTGAAGGCGCTGTTGGCAAAGACGCTTTCCAACTGGTGGCACAGCAGGGCATAGACCACGTAGTAGTTGACCTCGGCGCGGAAGTAGCCCTGCTCCACCCCGCGGTGAAAGAAAGCGACGGCGCTCTCCGTGTCCGCCTTGCGGCGGATGGAGACATACCTCATGACGCGCGGAAACTTGACCATCTCGGCCAGGAAGGCAGGCTTCACGTTCTCGATGTTACGCATACGCTCGCTGAACTCCGTGAGGATGAAGTCGAGCACGTTGTCCGAGCCTTCGAGCATGGCGGCCATGCGCACGCGGTCGGCCTTCTCCTGCTCGCGGATGCAGGCCAGGAGCAGGTCCTCCTTGTCCTCGAAAAGCTGGTAGAGCGTTCGTTTCGACATCTGTAAGTGGTGGGCGATGTCGTCCATGGTCACGTTCTTGATGCCCTCGGAGTGGAACGCCCGGAGCGCCACCCCGATCACCTTCTGCCTAATCTCCTCGCGCGTTTGTGCGGAGTGCAAATTCCCTTTCATAAGTTCTGCAACTTTTTTCAAGGTCAAAGATACGAAGAAAAACTTTCCCGCAAAAATAGTTTCTTGCCAAAATGTTGCTTTCCCCCTAGAAACAGGGGCCGGAACAGGCCGCGGCGCCACAAAACGTGCCGGGCGGGGCGGGGTAACAGGCCGCGGCTTAAAGTTTTTTGGCAGAAGAACGGGGGCAAACCTTGGAATAAAAATTTACCTTTGCAGAGTGTCAAACCAAAAATACCGCAGCTTATGAAAAAATTACTTCTCACAACGCTGTTCGCCTTGCTGGCTCTGACCGGCTACGCGCAGCGCACGCCCCACGCCTTCGGCGTTCACTTCGGCGGCTCGACCATGGACCTGGAATACCAGTACCACTTCAACAATAAGAACTTCCTCGACGTGACGGCGGGCGTCTTCGACCTGGACGACGGCTTCTGCGCGCAAGGCGTCTACAACTGGAACATCCGCCAGTGGTCGGACTGGACACCGCGCTTCGGAACGTGGAAGTTCTGGGGCGGCGTGGGCGCCGGCATAGGCTTCTACGACCACGGCAGTCACGACGGGCTGCTGCTCGGTCCGGTCGGCACGCTGGGCTTTGGCTTCACACTGAAGGACGTGCCGCTCACGTTCGGCCTGGACTATCGCCCGATGATTGCCCTTAACATCGGCAACGACTTCGACATTATCGACGCCGGCTTCAAGAACATCGGTGTCACGCTGACTTACCGCTTCTGACGCCCGGCCCAGGGGCGCCAGGGCCTCACCCACCGCGCGGGCGCAGCTTCCGTAAGGAACGGCTGCGCCCCGCGTTGCGGAGAAAAGGCGGACCAGAGCGATGTGCCGCCGCTCCCCTAACTCGCAAAATCTAAAATCAAAGACTTCACATACTACGACTATGGTTAAAATCACAAAGGAAGCTGCCTTGCTTTACCACTCTCAGGGAAAACCGGGAAAGATTGAGGTTGTCCCGACCAAACCTTACCGCACGCAAACCGACCTCTCGCTCGCTTACTCGCCGGGCGTGGCCGAGCCGTGTCTCGAGATTCAGAAGAACCCGCACGACGCTTATAAATATACGAACAAGGGGAACCTTGTCGCCGTCATCTCTAACGGTACCGCCGTGCTCGGTCTGGGCGACATCGGCGCTATGAGCGGCAAGCCCGTGATGGAGGGCAAGAGCCTCCTCTTTAAGATTTACGCCGGCGTGGACGCTTTCGACATCGAGGTCAACGAGAAGGATCCCGACAAGTTTATTGAGGCGGTCAAGGCCATCGCTCCCACCTTCGGCGGCATTAACCTGGAGGACATCAAGGCCCCGGAGTGCTTTGAAATAGAAAAGAGGCTGAAGGAAGAACTCGACATCCCCGTCATGCACGACGACCAGCACGGCACCGCCATCATATCCGCCGCCGGACTGCTCAACGCCCTCGACGTGGCCGGCAAAAGCATCGAGGACGCCAAAATAGTGGTCAACGGAGCGGGCGCGGCCGCCATCTCCTGCACCCGCCTCTACTGTTCGTTCGGTGCCCGGAAGGAGAACATCGTCATGCTCGACTCGAAAGGAGTCATCACCGCGGACCGCGGCAACCTGACCGAGCAGAAGCGCGAATTTGCCACGACGCGCACCGACGTACACACGCTCGCCGAAGCCATAAAGGGCGCCGACGTGTTCATCGGCCTCTCGAAGGGAAACATACTGACCAAGGACATGGTCCGTTCGATGGCCGACAAGCCCATTATCTTCGCCCTGGCCAACCCTGTCCCCGAAATTTCCTACGAAGACGCCAAGGAGGCGCGCCCTGACGTGCTGATGAGCACCGGACGGACCGACTATCCGAACCAAATCAACAACGTCATTGGCTTTCCCTACATCTTCCGTGGCGCACTCGACACCGCCGCGAAGGCTATCAACGAGGAAATGAAGATGGCTGCCGCACGCGCCATCGCCGACCTGGCGCGCCGTCCGGTACCGGACATCGTGAACCGCGCCTACCACGTGCGCAACTTCACCTTTGGCCCGGACTACTTCATCCCGAAGCCGGTCGACCCGCGCTTGATTACGGAAGTCTCCATGGCTGTGGCGAAAGCCGCCATCGAGAGTGGCGTCGCGCGCAAGAAGATTACGGACTGGAAGGCCTATCGCCAGCACCTGCGCGAGTTGATGGGCCAGGAGAGCAAGTTCACGCAGAACCTCTACGATACGGCCCGCCTCGACCCGAAGCGGGTGGTCTTCGCCGAGGGTACGCACCCGACCATGCTCGAAGCAGCCATCCGCGCCAAGGAGGAGGGCATTTGCCACCCCATCTTGCTCGGTAACGACGTCGTTATCCGCAAAATGGCCGCCGATATGGAGCTCAACCTCGACAACGTAGAGGTCATCAACCTGCGCGACGACGCGCAGAACGAGCGCCGCATGCGCTACGCGCAGATCCTGGCCGAGAAGAAGCAGCGCGAGGGCTACACGCTCCAGGAAGCCGTCGACAAAATGTACGAACGGAACTACTTCGGAATGATGATGGTGGAGACGGGCGAGGCCGACGCCTTCATCACAGGCCTCTACACGAAGTATTCCAACACCATAAAGGTGGCGAAGGAAGTCATAGGTATCAAGCCCGGCTACCGCCACTTCGGGACAATGCACCTCATCAACTCGAAGAAGGGCGTATTCTTCATCGCCGACACCCTAATCAACCGTCACCCGGACACCGAGGCGCTCTTCGACATCGCCAAGCTGAGCGCGTCGACCGTACGTTTCTTCAACCGCACCCCGGTCATCGCGATGCTCTCCTACTCCAACTTCGGCACGGACTCGACCGGCAGCCCCGCTTCCGTACACGAGGTCGTAGCCCGAATGCAGGAGGCTTATCCCGACCTGGCCATCGACGGCGAGATGCAGGTGAACTTCGCGCTCGACAAGGAACTGCGCGACGAGAAATACCCCTTCACGCGACTCAAGGGACTGGACGTCAACACGCTCGTATTCCCCAACCTGACGTCCGCCAATGCCTCGTACAAGATGATTAAGCTCATGTCCGAGGAGTCTGAGGTAGTCGGCCCCATCCAAATGGGTCTGAACAAGCCGATACACTTCACCGACTTCGAGAGTAGCGTGCGCGACATCGTGAACATCACGGCGGTGGCCGTCATAGACGCCATCGTTCAGCAGAAACTGGACCAGGAATAAGGCACGGTCCGGCGTGCACCGCAGATACTTTTCCGGGAGTTCCCAAGCACCCCACGGAGCACGGGAACTCCCGGCTTTTACATTCCGCCCCATGAACGAACTCCTTTCCCTATTGCCCGGCCGCGAGCGCAGCCCGCAGCTTCTGGTCCGCCGCTTCGCCTCGCCCTGCGGCCCGTTGCTGCTCGGAGCGGCCGGCGGTCGCCTGCTGCTCTGCGACTGGACCGAATGCCGGCGCCACGAGGCCAACCTGCGCCGCCTGGCCCGCTTCGCCCCACCCCTGCCCGGCGAGGCCGATGCCCTGCTGCTCGAACGCGCCGCCGCGGAGCTCGAGACCTACTTCGACGGCAGCGGGCGCGCGCCCCGGGCGCCGCTTCGCCTCTGCGGCACGCCGTTCCAGCTCGCCGTATGGGAAGCACTGCGCCGCATACCGTTCGGGCAGACCGCGACCTACGCCGCCGTGGCCGCCTCGCTGGGCCGTCCGCGGGCCCTGCGCGCCGTCGCCGCAGCCATAGGTGCCAATGCCCTGTCGCTCTTTGTCCCGTGCCACCGTGTCGTGGGCAGCGGCGGACAGCTGACGGGCTATGCCGGCGGCCTTATGGCCAAGGCCGCGCTGCTCCGTCTCGAGCAGGGCGCCCCCTGTCCCCCGTCCGGCGCGGACGGGCCGACGGCCCCGCCGGCCTGACCGCGTGGCAACAAAAAGCGAGCCCCGCTTTTCACAAAGCAGGACCCGCACACTTAAAAACCACCTATTGAAACCTAAACGAGGTCCTTTCAAACCTCTTTTTGTTTTATTATTCCGTATCTCTTTATTTGTCTGAAGTCCAAGAGGAGAACGCCCCGCGCCTCCAACGCCAGCGTTTCGCCGAGCGTTACCTCGCGGCCGGAAATCACGTCGTAGGCCTCCGTCGCCGGCAGCACCTCGCGATAGCGTTCCAGGGTGCAGCGCGCCGGCCTGTCCCTGCCGTTCAGCAGCACCGTCGCCGTGCGGCGGCCCGCCTGCCGGGCGTAAACGTAAATGCCGTCCTTCACGCTGAAATGCTTGAACGTTCCCCGTGCCAGGTCCGCATTCTCGCGCCGCCAGTGCAGCAAGCGGCTGGCAAAGTCGAAGAGCCGGTTCTGGGCAGCCGTCCGCCCTTTTGGCGTAAAGGCGCTGCGCACGTCGCCCGGGAATCCGCCCGGAAAGTTCTGTCGCAGCATCCCGTCGCCCTGGGCCTTCGTGGCGAACATGCCGATTTCGTCTCCGTAATAGAGTTGCGGTATGCCGCGGAGCGTCAGTAGCAGCGTCAGGGCCTGTCGATAGCGCCACGGGATGGCGGCCTGCGCCCGGCTGCGGGCAAAGCGTGACGTATCGTGGTTGTCCAGGAACGTCAGCAAGTGGAGCGGGTCGGCGTACACGGCGTCCTGCGACAGGTAGTCGTAGAGGCGTGCCAGGCCCGCTTCGCCTGCGTCCGTCGTCTCGTCGACGGCTGCGTTCAGCACGTTCATCAGCGGGAAGTCCATTACCGTCGGCAGCTGCGAATTGAACGGCGCGGCCACCGGGCTGTCTTTCTGCCAGTACGCGACGCCCACGTTGCTGTTCAGCCAAGTTTCCCCCACGATATTGAAACCGGGGTACTCCTCCTCCACCCGCTGGCACCAGCGCGCCATTGCTTCCGGGTCGGCGTAGGGATACGTGTCCTGGCGAATGCCATCGATGCCGGCGAACTCAATCCACCAGATGCTGCTCTGCACCAAGTAGTCCCACACCAGCGGATTACGCTGGTTCAGGTCCGGCATGTTCCGGTCGAACCATCCCCGCAGGACGGCATCGCGCTCCGAGCGGGCGGCGTGGGGGTCGCTGACGGCCGAGGTGCAGTGCGACGTCGGGACGAAGCGGGCGCTGTGGTTGAACCAATCGTCCGCCGGCCGGTCCGTGTAGAGGAAGTTGCCGCTGCCACAGTGATTGAACACAATGTCCTGGAGCACCTTCAAGCCGTGCGCATGCGCCGCCTCGACCATGCGGCGATAGTCTTCGTTCGTGCCAAAGCGCGGGTCCACCTCGTAGTAGTCTGTGATGGCGTAGCCGTGATAAGAGCACGAAGGCATATCGTTTACCAACAGCGGCGTCGGCCATAGGGTCGTCACGCCCAAGTCGGTGAAATAGTCCAAGTGATCCACGATGCCGGCGATGTCGCCGCCGTGGCGTTCGTCGGGCCCCGGTCCGCAGGCCTGTTCGCGCAGGCCGGAGACGATGTCCGTCTCGGGACAGCCGTCGGCGAAACGGTCCGGGACGAGCAGATAGACCACATCTGCCGCGTCGAACGTTGCCCGGTGTCGGGGCTGGCGGGCCCGAAGTTCGTAAGCCACGTGCCGCGTCTCGCCCTCCCATCGCAGGAGGATGTCGAAGCGTTGCGGCTCCGCCTGCCCTAAGTCCAGATAGAGCAGCAAGTAATGCGGATTGGCCGGACGCACCGTGCGTTCCAATTTCACGCCGTGCGCCGTCAGCGCTACGTCGCATCCCGCCAAGCCGTCGCCGTGGAGCAACACTTGCAGCTTAGGATGCTTCATTCCGGCCCACCAATACGCTGGCTGCACATGGTGTAACACGATGGCGTGCGCACCATGCCCGGCGTCCGCCGAGTTTCTGCCACTAAGCATCGTTACGATTCTGAATAGCGGAAGCCACGTCTTTTTTGAATTGGACTAAAGCTCCCGATGCAAATGTAGGAATAAACATCTATTCCAACAAAACTAAATCAAAAAAAGTTTATTAAAATAATGTTTTTTCTTGGCCGGACGAACCGTAGGCCTGATGCACTACGGCGGGCCTCTGGGGCGCTCCGGCCGCGAAGCATCCCGCCAGCCACGGGCCTTAGCCCAGTTTTTACGGGGCTAAGGCCAGGAAAAACTGGGATAGGGCCCGTAATTACGGAAACTGGCCGGCGACGCTCTGCAAACGGCCACCGCCCCGCGCGGTCTGTCAGCGACGCCGGTCCGCCGCCCGCCGTACCTTTTCCCGCAAGCCGCGGCCGCCCGCCGACCTTGTGTCCGGCCGGCGGAACATTTCCCGCCCCGCAGCTCCCTCTCCCGCGGCGGACGGGGACCGGATTGCGAAGCGGAGAAGCTATTAAACCGTTCATTTCCAAACAAAAGGGAATAACAAGAACCGGGACGACAGCCGGCGGAATTACGTTCGGACTACGGAACAGCAGCCGCGCAGCCGCCGCAACGGCCGGAGGCGGCCGCCGCCCCATCCGCCGCGCGACAGCGCCGGGCCGCCGGGCGCCGGCATTTGCCGCACGGCGACGCAGAAGGAGGGAGGAGCGGGCCGCGACTTGCCCCGCTTCGCCGGGCCCCGGCGCTGCGGTCCGGCGCCCGGCGACGCGCGTTTTTCCCTTAAAAGAAGGCCCGCGGAAAGGAGGAAAACGACTTCACCGGCCGCGCCGCCACGCGCCCGACAAAGGCGGCGCACCCCGCCCGACCGGCCGCCGGACAAGCGGAAAAGGCCCGGCGGGAAGCGCCATTCTGACAGCATACAGCAAAATTAACCAACGTCGCCGTCCGTCTGAAACAAAGGCTGGCGGAAGCGGCCCGCCGGCCCGTAGCCGGGGCGTCTGGACCGCAGCGACCGGTGCTGCAGAGACCAGACCGAGGCGGCCGCGCGACGGAAAAACGCCGCGCCGCCGCCAACCGAAAGGCCCGCAGGGGCGGAACCTTCCGCGACCTACGGGCCTTGGTGCATGAAAAAAGTTGAATAAAGTTCGGAACAGGGGCGCCGCGGGACGGGCGCCGGAAAACAGGCCGACGGGACAGCCCGACGCAGGGCCTCAACGGCGGAAGAAGAGACGGAGCTGCGAGGAGCACAGGGCGCAGTACTGCATGAACCGCGAGTGCGACTCCTCGGCGGCGCGGCGGACGGCGTCCTCTATCTGCTCGGGGATGAGGCGTTCGGCGCGGTCGGTCCATTGGCGGAAGCCAGAGCCGTCTACGGGACCGAGGCTGTTGAGCCGGTCCAGGTCGAACGTGGCACAGCGGATGCCGGCACCGGCCGCCTCGGCGTCGTAGGCGTTACAGAGCTGCTCGATGTGGGTCGGCACCATGAGGACCGGCTTCCCGAGGTACATGGCCTCGCACACCGACTCGAAGCCCGCCGTCGTAGCGTAGGCGCGGGCGCCCGCCATGTAGCGGATGAAGGCCTCGTCGTCCAGGGCATGAAACGTCAGGTGCTCGTCCACCCGCCACTGGCCGCCCTCCGTCGGACGGTCCCAGAAGAAGTGGAGCGAGACGTCGGGGTGCGCCCGGTGCCAGGAAATGATGTCGCGGCTAAAGCCGCTGTTCAGCATGTACCCGTGCAGGTAGTCGCCGGCCGTGGGGCGTGCCTGCCGCACGGCTTCGCGCAACAGGGGCGGTACGACACGGATGCGGCAACCCTCGGGGCAGTCGGCCGGGCGAAACGAGAGGGCCAGCAGACTCTTGGCGCGGAAGGCCGTCCCCCGCGTGTAGAGGCGCAGGAGCCAGAGCGGCACCCGATGGCCCGGTGGGAAGTGGAAGTCGGGAAGCAGGAAGAGGTATTGGTGGCCTATGCAGACGAGCGGCGTGTGCAGGCCGCCGAGGCCGTAGGCCAGGCCCGTCAACAACTCGTAGAAGTTGACGACCACGTCCACCTGGCGCGCCAGGTGGCGAATCTGCCGCACGCCGCTGCGGAAGCGGCCCAGGCGGGCCACATTGTAGAGGATGCTGCGCCCCAGGGGAGGACGCTTGCGCGCGCCGGCGGGCAGGAAGTTCGGACTCTCGACGTAGTAAACCGGGGCGTCGATCTTGTCCAGGAAGAAAGCGGGCACGCGGCGCGCCGGGCTTTTTCCGACCACGACGCCTACTACGTCGTGACCGCAGGCCGCCAGCATTCGCCGCAGGGTCAGTGCCTGTGTGAGGTGACCCCGGCCTTCGCCTTGCACCGTGAAGAGTATTTTCATTTTGGAAGGTTGTTTTCCGTCTGCAAATATCGGAAAAATTTTTTAACCCTATGCAGGGATTCGTGAATATCTTGTTAATTTTCACAGACAAAGGTGCCGCTGTTGCTTTGCAGTTCGGGCCTTCACCGCTGTCTGTCCCCCGTCCGGGCATCGCGGTCCGCCGCCGCGCCGGGACTGTGGCCCGCGGGCGGAGCGCTGGCCGGAAAGCGCCGGACGTACGGCCCGCAGCGGGGCGGAACGGGTGCGGCGGACGCCGGCTACGGGGAAGTAAAACGCCGCCCGGTGGCAAAAACGCGCGCGGCGGTGGAATCGGTGCGGGAAAGCAGGGGCGAAGGAGGCGGACTTGGCCGGAAAAACGTATATTTGCCTTTGTTCACCTGAATTGTATCACCTTAAACACACACACTGATGAACACTTTTTCCATCCTCACCACATCGCTCCGCCGCCTCGTGGCAGGCGGTCTGGCCGTATGTCTCGCCGCAACCCTCGTAGCCTGCGGCTCAAAGAAAGCGGAGAACCCGGCGCCAGACGACACCCCGCAAGCCGCAGAAGTAACGCCCGAAATGGCGGCCGCCCGCTCGCGCATCGCCACCGAGACCGCCGCGGCCAACGCCCAGTGCCCCCTTGAGGCGGCCCAGGGATGCCACATCACCAGCATAGGCGTGGAGGGAGAGAACATGGTCTACACTTACGAAATCGACGATGAGCTGCTCGCCATGGAGCCGTCGGCGTTCGAGGAACAGGGCAACGTGCTGCGCGAAAGCATCATGCGCACCTTTGAACGGCCCGACTCGCCCGAGCGCCAGCTCTGGGAGGACGTGGGCACCGCCGGCTACGGTCTGAAAATCGTCATGGACTTCACGAAAGCCAGGAAAATCGTCACGACGCGTATCACGAACGACGAAATCAAGGAACGGCTGGCTGCGGACCTTAGTGCCACCGACGCCGTGCGCCGCCAACTGGCGGCCTCGCTTGAGGTAGCCAACGCGCAATGCCCGCTGCGGGTGGACAACGAAACGGTCATGACCGCCGTAGCCTTAGAGGGCGACCGCGCCGTCTACTACTACGCGGTCGACGAAGCGGCCCTCGGCACGGAGGTGAACGACCTGGTCCCACTTGCCGACAGCATGAAAGAGACCATCCGTAACAACCTGAGGGCTCAGAACGGCCCTGCGAACAAACAGTTTGTCGAACTGCTCGTCCAAAGTAACGTCGAGCTCGTTTACCGTTACGAAGGAACGGAGACCGGACAGCTGATGGTCATCACCTTTACCCCGGCAGAGCTGCGCAACCTTTGAGCGGCTGCGCCGCCGGTCGGGCTCAGAGGATGGCGCCGGCCAGGTAACTGTACTCGTCGTAGTCGGACCACGCCTCGGCGTTGAAATCGAAACGATCCAGGAGATTGTCGGTGGCTTCCCTTTCGCTCTCGCCAAGGGCATAGCAGGTCATTCTGTCTGCGAAGTAGGCCATGAACAGTCCGTCTTCCGTAGGTTCTACAATCACCGTGTTACGTCTTTCAAAGTTCATTGTATGGAGTATTTAGCTATTGGATTTCGCTACGACAAATTTCCGCATTGTCCGTTACGTAGTGATTACTCCGGCGTTACAATAGCGTGAAGCGTGGCGCCGGAGCCGTCCGGCCGCGGGCCGCCGGCGCCGGGCAATCGGGCTACGCCCCCGCCGCCCGGCCGCCCGGCGCGGGGAAGCGGGAATAGAGGTCAGTATTTCCCCGATTCGGGTATTTGCCTTTCCGCCGGGCCGTCGTATCTTTGCCACAGTCCGCCCGCCGGCAGCAACCGTCCGCTGCGGCCGGGGCCTACGGACACCCGTCTTTCCACTTAAAAAACGATACACATGAACTGCAATTTCAATTTTTACAACCCGACGCGCCTTCTCTTCGGCGCCGGCCAGTTGTCCCACCTCCACGAACAGGCGCTGCCGGGCCGGAAGGCGCTGCTCGTCATCTCTAACGGCAAGTCGACCCGCCTTAACGGCTCGCTGGACCGCACGGTGGAAGAGTTGCGCCAGGCTGGCGTAGCACACGTTCTCTTTGACAAAATCATGGAGAACCCTTACAAGAGCGTCATCATGGAAGGCGCCGCGTGTGCCCGGCAAAACGGCTGCGACTTCATCTTAGCCCTGGGCGGCGGAGCCGTGCTCGACGCCGCTGTCGCCATATCGGCCATGGCCACCAACCCCGGCGACCTGTGGGACTACGTCTGTGGCGGCACGGGCAAGGGCTTGCCCCTGCAACAGCCGGGCCTGCCCATCGTGACCGTCGCTACGACGTCGGGCACGGGCTCCGAGATCAATTGCTGGGGCGTTATTTCCAATCCCGACACGAACGAGAAGATTGGCTTCGGGGCCGAGTGCCTGACGCCCGTCCTCGCCGTGGTCGACCCCGAACTCATGCGCACGGTGCCCGCGCGATACACCGCCTATCAAGGCTTCGACGCCCTGTTCCACAACACCGAGGTGATGATCAGCAACGGCGTAAACATCTTGAGCGAGGCCCTGGCCCTCTCCGCCATCGAGCACATCGCGAAGTTCCTCCCCGTAGCCGTGAAGGACGGGCAGAACCTCGAGGCGCGCGAGCACGTAGCCTACGGCAGCACCATCGCAGGCATCACGATGCAGCTCACCAGCACCACGGCCGAGCACTCTATGGAACACGCCATGAGTGCCTATCACCACAACTTGCCCCACGGGGCCGGGCTCATCATGATCTCGAAGGCGTTCTACGAGTTCTTCATCGAGCGGCACGCCTGCGACGCCCAGTTTGTCAAGATGGCCAGGGCGATGGGCCTGCCCCAGGCCGACAAGCCCGAGGACTTCATCACCGCCCTCGTCGCCCTGCAGGAGGCCTGCGGCGTGGCGGACCTGAAGATGTCGGACTACGGTTTCCAGCCCGAAGAAGCCATGACGCTGGCCCGCGGAGCACGCGCCATGCAGGGCGGCCTGTTCCTGGCCAACCCGTGTGAGATGACGGACGAAGACTGTGCCGCCGTCTTCGAGAAGTCCTATAAATAAGGTGGGCGGCCCCAGGCCGCAACGCCCCTTACGCCATCGCCGGCGCCAGCCGCAGCCTCGTGCTGCGGACTGGCGCCGGCGACGTTTCGGCCGGACGGCGGGGCGGGCGCCGTGCCGCCGTCAGGGGCGGGGCGGCAACATCTGCCGCAACTTCGCCGCTACGGCCTTTGCCTGCAACGCCATACCCCAGTCGGACGGATGCACGTAGTCGACCCAAGCGTCCGGCGGGAAAGCCAGTTCTTCCTCAGAGAGGTAAAACAGCCCGCCTGTGCCCTCGGCCTGCAGGACCTGGTAGGCGCGCCGCAGCCCCTCGTTATGGCGGGCGCAGGACTCGCGCCGGGCGGCATTGGTCGCGGCGTCGCTGTAGCCGGCCTGTTCCACGAGCAGCACCGGGGCGTCGTTGACCGCGCGCAGGCGGCGGACGGCCTCCTCGGCCAGGCGGGCTATCTCCGCCGCCGGGCGGTCGTTCATGTTGGACATGCAGTCGAGCACGTAGGCCCGGGCCGGCACCTCGCCCATCAGGTCGACGACGCTACGCTCCAACTGCCCGTTGCCCGAGAAACCGAGGTTCACGACCGGCAGCCCCAGCTCGCGGGCCACGCAGTTGGTCCAGGCCATGCCGGGCCGCGACGCGCAGGCGCCTTGGGCTATCGACGTCCCGTAGACCACTACGGGCGCCTCGGCCGAAGCCTCCACGAAGCGGAAGCGCGCGCCTTCGGGCACCCCGACCTGGAGCGAGCGCACCTCGTTGTAGAGGGGCAGATAAAGCACGAAGGGGGACAGCGAGGCCGTGTCCGGGAAATCGACCGTGTAGGCGTAGCGCACCGTGTCGGCGAAAGCATAGCTGCCGACACAGCGCGTATAGCGGCCCACGCCCTCGTAGCGATAAAGGTCCACGCCCGAGACGCCGGTGGCCGGCATGTGGGGCATGGCGAAAGCGCCGCCTACGACATAGCGCACGCGGATATGCGCCGCATCTGTGACAAAGCGGACCGACAGGCCCGCCGACTCGCCCGACAGCTGCCAGACGGCGGCCCGCACGCTGTCCGCCGCACGGCGGGGCAGGCGCCGGTAGTTTCCGCCGTCCTCGTCCCAGGCCTGTCCCTCCACATAGTGGGCGCTGTCCGCCCGTCCGGCTTCGAGCGGGTCGTACCAGTGAAACACCTGCGCGGGAGCTACGAGCCAGACCGCGACAAAGCCGCACAGCAGTCCCACGGCGCGGCGCAGTGCGGCGGAGAGCTGCGCGCCGCGCTTTTTCTTCATTTCCGATTCCATTTTCCGTAAGGTTTATTTTTCATAGTTCGGTCCGTAGAGCATCGTCTCGCGGCGCTGCACGGGGCGCCCGTCGCGCACGAAGCCCTCACCCCGTTCGGCCAGGTGCGCCCCCATGGCGCGACGCAGCGCCTCGAGCGTTTCGCGGTAGGCCGGTTCGGCCGCCACGTCGTGCAACTCGTGCGGGTCGCGCTCCAGGTCAAAGAGTTGCTCGCTCCCGTTGTGAAAGTTCCAGATGTACTTTATCCGCCCGTCCGTCAGTGCGCACCAGTAGTTGTCCGGACTGTAACAGGTGGCGTGCTCCATGTCGATGTAGCGCCGCCAACCGGCCGTGTCGCCCCGGGCCAAGGGGGCCACAGAACGGCCGTCCATGCCCGCCGGCACGTCACCGCCGGCCACGTCGAGCAGCGTAGGCAGCACGTCGCGCAGCTCCACCGGCTGGGCCACGCGGCCCGGTGCCACCGCCAGGGCCGCCGGCCACTTCACGATGAACGGTATGTGCGTGGAGCCTTCATAAGGATAAGTCTTGCGCCAATGGTAATGGTCGCCCAACATGTCGCCGTGGTCGGAGACGAAGACAATGAGCGCGTCGTCGTACATGCCTTTCTCCCTGAGCGCCGATACGATGCGGCCTATCTCCTCGTCGATGAACGAGACGTTGGCGTAGTAATGGCGCCGCGAGCGCCGGGCATAGTCGGCCCCGAAATTGCCGAAGGGCGCGTCGGCCGCGGCCTTCGCCGGGTCGAGCGGGGCAGCGTAGCGCCCGCACCAGTCGCCCACCCACGGCGCCGGCACATCGCGGCCCTCGTAGAGGTCCAGCCAGCGGCGCGGCGGGTCGTAGGGACTGTGGGGCCGGGCAAACGACACCTTCAGGAAGAGCGGCTGCCCGCTGCCCGTATCGTAGTTCCGGATGAGTTCGCAGGCCGTGGCGCCGGTCCAACGGGTCGGGTGCAACGCCTCGTCGGGCACGTAGACCGCGGCGCCGTGGTCGTTCCAGCCGATGCCGGTCGCGTCCGGGTCGCCGCCGGGGCAGTGGAGCTGGAACCATTGCCGGTAGTCGCTGACAAAGTTCTCGTCCTCCACGCGGCCGCTCTCGTCGAGCAGCACCTCGTGGAATCCGTGCTTCGCCCGTTGCGGGTGCCAGTGCATTTTGCCGATGCCGAACGTGTAGTATCCCCGTTCGCGGAGCAGGCGGGGCATCTCGAAGCGGCAACGGGCCGGCACCTTCCCGTAGCCGAGGAGTCCGTGGTGCCACGGCGACAGTCCCGTCAGCAAGCCGCTGCGGGCCGGCGTGCTGCTGGGGCACGACGTGTAGGCGTGTTCAAAGAGCGTCCCCTCCGCGGCCAGGCGGTCCAGGTGCGGCGTCACGACGACGCCGCCCGACGTGCAGCCCATCGCGTCCCAGCGCTGCTGGTCCGTCATGAGCAGGATGATGTGTGGCGGCCCGCCCGCGCAAAGCGGAGCCGGCAGCAACGCGCTGAGGGCCAAGGCGCCCCCGATGGCGGAAATCGGTTTCATAGTCTGTGCGGTTTTTAAGGAATGAGCGGAAGCGGCGGCGCAGCCGGCCCGTCTGTGCCGCCCGACGGACAGTCCAGGCCGGCGGCGACGCCCCCTTGTCCGCAAAGATACGAGTTGCCGGAGAAACGGCCGCGCGCCGCGGGCAGAAAAACGCCGCCTGCCGCCCCGGCGGCCCGTCCTGCGCGCCGGAGCCCGAAAGCGCCGCGCCGCCATGCCGCCGTGCCGCTTTTTTCACTAACTTTGCGGGGAAGGGGGCCGCGGCCGTAGCGGGCGCGGGCCTCCGTCAACGATTCACCCTTTTCAAACTACCCATCATGAAAGCATTTCGTAAGATTCAGCTCACGGCGCTCTGCGCCCTCCCCCTGCTCGCCGGCTGCGGCGGCACCGGCACCGCCCCCGCGGAAAATCTGCCCCTGGCGGCTGACGCCGACAGTATTGCCGAAGGCGTCAGCACCCTGTCGCGCGACGGCGCCACGCTGGCCTGGATTCAGGACAACGGGCAGGAGCGCCTCATGGAGCGTAGCCTCTTCCCCTCCGCCAGCGACAGCCTCATCGACGCCTTGGGCCTGGCGGACGGCGTGCCGTCGTCGGTCAGCACCTTCGTGCTCCGCACGGACAGCGCTACCGTGCTCTTCGACACCGGCCTGGGCGCGCCGGACAGTCGCCTGCTCCGTGGCCTGCAGGCCTTGGGCCTCCGCCCCGCCGACGTGGACTATCTCTTCCTCACCCATTTCCATGGCGACCACATCGGCGGCATGATGCAGGGCGACTCGGTCACGTTCCCCCGCGCCCAGGTCTACGCCTCGCGCGTGGAGTATGAGGCCTGGATGAATATGCCGGCGGAACAGAAAGCCTTGGCCGAACGGACCATGCAGGCTTACACGGACCGGCTCCACCTTTTCGAGCCGGGCGACACCCTGCCCTGCGGCGTCGCGACGTTCGACGCTTCGGGCCATACGCCGGGCCATACCGTCTACCGTACCGGGCCGTTCCTCGTAGCCGGTGACCTGATGCACGGGGCGGCGCTCCAGCTGCCCCACCCCGAGGTGAGCGCCACCTACGACATGGACCCGGAGAAAGCCGCCGCCACGCGCCGCCACTTCCTGAAGTACGCCCAGGACGAGGGCCTCGTCCTGGCAGGCATGCACCTGCCCCGCCCCGCGTTTCTCGACTTCGGCACGCCCGCGGGCCACTGACGCGCCGGCCGGCCCCGCGGCCAGCCGCCCCACCCCCTCACCGAAGCAGACCCTCCCTCGCCGGGAGCGGCCCGCTTCGTGCTTTCTGGCCCCGACGCCCCAGACCCGCATGCGCCGGAACGCGTCCGGCGGCACACGGGCAGCACGCTCGGCTTCACGCCCTTACGCCCCCTGCCTACGGGCCCTATTCCCGTACGAACGGGGCTAAGGCCCGTAAAAACTGGCCTTAGCCCCGTGGCGCGCGCCATTAGCCGCACAGCCGCAGCCCCTAACCGCCGTCCCGAAGGGCTACGCACCGGACCCACGCGCCCCAACGGAAGTACACCCACACCTATTATATAATAATACGAACATAAATAGAAAAAAATGCCGGTTAAGCCTACGTGTTGGCAAACTATTATTCCGGATTCTTAAAATAATGCAGATTTCTAAAAAAATAAAAGTGAACATTTCGCCAAGATAATTTTTATTGCCTTACCTTTGCACACAAAAGGGAAAGATTAACCCCTATGCGACTGAAACAAAATGTCATCTACAAAAAGGTGTGCGAAAGTCTGGAGAAAGACCGCGTCTATCTCCGACCCAGCCTTTCCTTGAGTGAGTTCAGTGTAATAGTGGGACCAATACTATCCTGCGCGCTGCGTAAACCGGATTAACGAGTTCTTTCCCAGCTATTTATGCGAGTCCGGTAATGACGCGCTGTTGGGGGCTTGTGTCACTTCTGTGACACAAAATACTATTGTACGGCCTATTTGTCCCCGTATTTTCTCTATTAAAATTCCTGATTTTCAAAACTTTGCCGCGCGCCACGGGGTGCCGGAACGTGTGCCATTTCTGTGTCACAAGTTAAAAAAAGTCCGGCCGCTGATTTGCGGCCGGACTGCTAAGAATGCGGAGCCATCTGCGCGTCAGTTGCGCATCTGGTCAATGTCCTGGTTCGCCTCTTTGACGGTGAGGTACCACTGGCCCTCTACCCTTACGGGGTTGAACATGAAGCCGATGGAGTTAGGCGTCGGGTCGCCCGCCTCTTTCTCGAAAAACTCTATGTTGTACTTCACGTCGTTCAAGCCTTCCGTGGTGAACGTGTAGTAGACACGCGAGTACTTGACTACCGGGAAAAGTTTGAACGTGCGGCGCAGTTCGCGCTCCTTCTGCTCCGAGAGGGGCAGCACGGTGCGCGTGGAGTCGTCGTAGAGGTGGAGCATGGACAGGGCTTTGTCCATCTGCCCGGCCTTGAGCGTTTCCATGCACTGGTCGCAAAGGGCGAGCATCTGCGTCGTGTCCTCCTTCGTCAGCGTACTGCGGAAGGCCTCGCGCTCACTCACCGGCTGCTTCTTTCCGCAGGAGAAAAGCGCCAGGCAGCAGACCAACAGCAGCGGAATAATTGTCTGAATTCTTTTCATCGTCTGGAATTTTAAGCAGAGCGTGTGCCTCCGCCCAGGGGGACACACGCTCTTTCTATGTTCAAAGATAAATGTTCAATTTACTTTGTTCAGGCTGCAACACCTTTACGCTTAGTTGGCAGGGTTGATAGGAATCTCAACTGTTACAGTTACAGAGCCCCAATAGTAGTTAACCGTAACCGGAATGCGGAGCTTGTTACCAGCGCCAATCGGGTTGCCAGTGTTGTTCTTGTACGTCAGTTTACCGAACATTCCAGAAATCTTACCGAGCACTGTACTGCTGCTTGCCTGCTTGTTCAGGCCCGAAAGTTCTTCGAACGAACCCTTCTCATAAGATACTTCGATGCCGGGAGCGACGTCACTCAACAGACGGTAGCTGCCATCGTTCGAGTTCATGTTCGTCGTAATCTGTGCCGTATTAACAGTTACACTCTGGAATTCGTAATAAGCGAAATACCATGCTGTAGTCGCCGTCTTGAGGTTTTCACCTCGCCAGTCGCTAAACTGGAGTACGTCGTACAGATTTACAGAAGAACTGTTGTTCGACGCAGCATCAACGAAGGCGTGCTGTCCGACATTAGCAGCCATGTTAATCGGACGGAGGATGTATTCCGTAATCGTGTTCGTGCCATCCGTCAGCGGCAGGACTACATTACAATCCGTGTTAACGAGAGCCACACCGACTTTGATAAAGGCGGAAGGAGCGCTCGCCGGATCACTGGCATAAGCGTTGATCAACTTCTTCGCAGCGGACGTATTCTCCATTGAGATAACGCCTTTATCAGCATCAATGGAAGCAACGGCTACGCCATTAAGGTACAACGTGGTATTGCTGTAAATACCCTTCGTAGCATCAATGATGTACTGACGTTCATTCTCAGCCGTGGCATCAAAGGTACGGTCCGTGTACTTGTCGTGAGCCTTTTCCTTTCCTGTAGCCGTGGTCAGTTTGTACTTGCCGTCGGCCGTCTCGCTCGGGAGGAGATAGTATTGGAATTTCGTGTTGAGTTTAGCATAGGCTTCAGGCACATTGATCTTGCTACCTTCAAGCGCATTCAACACTCCAACCTGCCAGGTTCGCGTATTTCCATCGTCGGTCGGTGCGAGTACTGCCATACCAGGCTTATCCTGCGAAGGACCGTACAACCAGAAGGCCTTGTTGGGCGTCAGCTGCAGGGCAACGGGCTCAGCCTTCTCGTTAAACGTAACGGTAAGCGGGAGATAAACCGGAGAGAGACCGGAGCTTGCCTCTTTCGGAACATAAGCAACATAAATCGTTGCCGTACGTCCTTCGCTCTCATAGATAGCCTGCTGTTCTACCGAGGAAAGATTTCATTCGAGCGTAGTCGTCAGCTGACCGTGAGATTCCTCGCGCGGGAATACGATACCAGTGGCTTTACTCGACTCAACTTTCACGAACTCGGATCCGTCGGCCGGGGTACCTTCCTCTACGGGGCGATACTGCTGTACGATACCATTTTCGTCTTCAGCGAGCGTGTAGTAGAGGGCAAACTCGTCGTTGGCCATACCCACCTTTTCGAGAATTTGAGCGGAAACCTGAGCCCAGGTTACGTCGAAGGTAGCCACGTTGCAAGCGTCGAGGTCTACATCCGAATAAGCGAACGGAGTCGTAACGAGGCTGGACGTTTCACGTACAATCTTGACTTTCACGAAGCCATAGAGAACGACGTTACCTTCAGCGTCAACAAGCGTAACGCGTACCAGCGGCTCGCGACCGATGGAGCTTTCGCCCTGTTCGTTGGTCGGGTTGCCCTGTGCGTCTACCGTGCAGGCCGTCAATACGCCGTCATTCAACTTGGCGTAGCGGCTGTCGGATGTACCATTGTTGCCCACCGTATAGTCAATAAGGTCAAACTTATAGCTAAAGCCATACTGGGCCTCTTCACCATAAGCCCAACGGCCGTGGTCGGCCTGATTCTTCGTGTTCGTATCCCAAGCATAGTGAACCTCGAGGAACTTCTTCAGGTCGAGGCCTTCCTGGCTGTTGTACTTCAACTCGAAGGAAGCCGGAGCAGCCATCACTTCATCCAGTCCCATGTACAGCTCGGGCGTCAGCTTCTGCTTAGTACCCGTACACTCACGAGCACCCGGACGCTCTTCGTTGAAAGCAAGGGCTTCAGGCGCGATCTTCGTAGTGTAAAGCATCGCGTAATCAGAAGTAATCAAAGTATCAGGCGTTGTGCCAGCCTCGGTAGTTGCTCCCTTGCGAACTTTAGCCTGAAGGGCAAAGATAGAAGCTTCGCTATCTGACAAATTATCCACTGAGCTTGCCTTAACCTGCATTCCTACACTCAGAATACCGTTCTCTACCTTGAAGTCTTTAACAACTGGCTGGATAGTTTCTCCGTCAGCGCGAGTAACAAACTGGGCCACGCGAGATACAAACGAGAGTGCATCTTCTTCGATCTGAGCCGAAGACGGATTCATGTGGTACTGAAGGTAGACAATCGGGTCGTATTCCTTCGCTTCCTCTGACAGTTTAGTCGGAATGATCGCTGCGTCGCCAAAATGGCAGACAGTGCGTTCGGTATTAACGACGTCGCCATGCTTGGCCATCTCGGTGTAGCTATTATACATCAAGTAGCTATATTCTGCAGCCTCTACGCCGTCAACATAGAGCTCGGGCTTGAAGACAAGCGAGCGGAGCTCCTGACCGATAAGCAGGTTGAGCACGTTCACCTCATAAATCAAGCGATCCTTGAGCATAAGGAGATTGCCGTTTGTCTTTACAAGTTCGTCCTGCAAATTCTGAATATCGCTCTGCAGGGTCTGAATCTGTGCGTCATGCTCGGCCTTGATGCTTTCCACCTTCGCATCCAAGTTGTCTACGTTCTGCTGAACCTTAGCGACTTCCTGAGCGATGAGGCTCTCGAGTTCCGTCTTCTGTGCGGCGAGGGCTTCTTCGAGCTCGGCCAGGTCTTTCTGTGCCTGCTCAATAGCTTCCTTGTTTTCGTCGGTCAGTTTCTGGTAAGCCTCCAAAGCGGTCTTCTGAGCCAATATGGCAGCTTCGTTCTCGGCGATCTTCTTGCTGGCCTCGTCCAATTCGTCAGAAAGCGTGCTGTACTGCTCCGTCAACGTGTTCACCGTCGTCTGCAGTGCGCCAATCGTTTCGGTCAGCGAAGATTCCTGACCCGTGAGCAGCGTCCAGATTTCAGACAGTTCTTCCTTGTTGGCGTTGGCCAGTTCCAGAGCGGCATTAGCCGTCTCGTTAGCCGTCGTAGCCAGCGTCATGGCATCCTCGGCCTTGGCTTTAGCATCGTTGATAGCCTTGCTCAACTCTGCGTCAGCAGCTATCAGGTCGTCAATCTGTCCGTTGCAGTTGGCCTTGCACTCGTCAAGGGCTTTCTGCAACTCTTCCTTAGCGCTGTTCACCAGTTCCTGCGCGGCGGCCAGGGTGGCAGCGTCGCCCTCGGTGATAGCCTTCTCGAGCTGTTGACGCAGTTCTTCGTCAGCCTGCGTCAAAGCCAAACGGAGCGCCTCGTCAGCGTCCTTGTAAGCCTGCGACAAAGCATCGTCGGCATTCTGCAGGTTCGTCAGCTCCTGCTCTACGGCGCTGATCTTCTCATTGACCAGAGTCTGCAGATCCTGCTTTGTCGCATCGAGATCATTTCTCAAGCCCGCGATATCGTCATCGTAGTCCGAGCAGGAGACAAACGTGCTTGCCGGGGCAACAATCAAAGCTCCGAACAGCAACGCATTAATAAATGTTCTTTTTCTCATGCTGTAAAAAGAT
>OHFP01000308.1_pt1 | contig 27814 bp, 17 predicted proteins | sample 1567591 | NCBI WGS metagenome assembly OHFP01 (sample SAMEA3879547, study PRJEB24766) | human gut metagenome | biome: human-associated habitat; feature: feces | place: USA | collected 1985/1987 | reverse complement strand
GTGAGATATCCCCCGATGAAGTCCTTGAACTCCTCGGGGGATATCTCACCGAGGCCTTTGAATCGGGTGATCTCGTGGCCCGCTCCGAGCTCCTTCATCGCGGCGGCCTTCTCCTCCTCGTTGTAGCAGTAGATGCTGCGCTTCTTGTTGCGCACGCGGAAGAGAGGTGTCTGCAGGATGTAGACGTGGCCCTGGCGGATGAGGTCGGGGTAGTATTTCAGGAAGAAGCTGACCATCAGCAGGCGGATGTGCATGCCGTCCACGTCGGCATCGGTGGCGATGATTATCTTGTTGTAGCGCAGGTTGTCCATGTCCTCCTCTACGTTGAGGGCGGCCTTGAGCAGGAGCATCTCCTCGTTCTCGCGGACCTCCTTCTCGCTCTTCTGTACGCAGTTGAGGGGCTTGCCGCGGAGGCTGAACACGGCCTGGGTGTTCGCATCCCTGACCTTTGTGATGGTTCCGCTTGCGGAGTCGCCCTCGGTGATGAAGATGGCGGACTCGGCGCGCAGGTCCTCGCCCTCTTCGCCCTTTCTGGGCTTCGGGGCCGGGTCGTTCAGGTGTATGCGGCAGTCGCGCAGCTTGCGGTTGTGCAGGTTGGCCTTCTTGGCCCGTTCGCGCGCCAGCTTGGTCACGCCGGCTATGGCCTTGCGCTCCTTCTCGCTCTCCTGGATTTTCTGGAGAATGACCTCGGCCACGTCGAGATGGCGATGCAGGTAGTTGTCCACGTTCTCTTTGACGAAATCGCCGACAAACTTGTTGACGCTCACGCCCGAGAGGGGGAAGGGCCGGCCGTTCATGTCCTTGTCCGGCGCCATGGCGAGCGAGCCCAGCTTAATCTTGGTCTGGCTCTCGAACAAGGGCTCGATGACGCGGATGGAGATGGCGGCGACCAGGCCGTTACGCACGTCCTGCACGTCGAAGTTCTTGCCGTAGTACTCCTTGATGGTGCGGGCAATGTGTTCCTTGAAGGCGCTCTGGTGCGTACCGCCCTGCGTGGTGTGCTGGCCGTTGACGAAGGAGTAATACTCCTCGCCGTACTGGGAAGTATGCGTGAAGGCGATTTCGATACCGTCGCCCTTGAGGTGGACTACGGGGTAGAGGCCCGGAGCCGTGAGGTTGTCGTTGAGCAAGTCCTCGAGGCCGTTGCGCGAGGCAATGCGTGCGCCGTTGTAGTAGATGGCCAGCCCCGTGTTGAGGTACGTGTAGTTGCGGAGCATGGTCCCGACGAACTCGCTGCGGAAGTGGTAGCCCTGGAAGAGGGTGGGGTCGGGCTCGAAGTAGATGTACGTGCCGTTCTCCTCGTCCGTCTCGCCGGTGCGCTCGCTCACGAGGCGGCCCTCCTCGAAGGTGGCCTCGTGCATCTGTCCGTCGCGGTAGCTGGCGGCGACGAAGCGGCGGCTCAAGGCGTTGACGGCCTTCAGGCCTACGCCGTTCATGCCGACGCTGGCGGTGAAGACGGCCGTGTCGTATTTCCCGCCCGTGTTGAGCTTGGAGACGGCGTCGACGAGCTTGCCCAGGGGAATGCCGCGCCCGTAGTCGCGCACGGCGGCGGTGCGGTTGTCCTCGATGGTTACTTCGATGCGTTTGCCGAAGCCTTCGTTGAACTCGTCGATGCTGTTGTCGATGGTCTCCTTCAGGAGTACGTAGATGCCGTCCTCGGCGTGCGAGCCGTCGCCCAGACGGCCGATGTACATGCCCGGGCGCCGGCGGATGTGCTCCACGCCCTCGAGGGTGCGGATGTTTTCCTCCGTGTACTGGGCGGCGGAGTGGTTGGGGGTCAATATTTCTTTTTCGTCTTGCATGTGTGGTTCGGAATGGAGGGAGGCCGGGCGGCGGGCGTCCGGCTATGGGGCGGGGACGGGGCGGCGGGCCTCAGAGCGGCGTCACGTAGCAGCGGCGGCGCTTGTGCTGTTCCGTCCGGAAGTACTGCCATTGGCTTTGCACCTTGTCGTTGATTTCGAGCTCGGGATTGCTTTCGGCGTACTCGAAGCCCATTTTCTGGTACACGGGGATGAGGTCCGTGAAGAGCAGGGCGTTGACGCCTTTTCCCTGATAGTCGGGGCGCACGGCCACGAGCAGGAGGTCGAGCACGCGGGGCCGGCGCCAGAGCAGGGCGCGCAGCAGGTGGAACCAGCCGAAGGGCAGCAGCCGGCCGTGGGCCTTTTGCAGGGCGCGCGAGAGCGAGGGCATGCTGATGCCCACGGCGACGATTTCGTCCGCCTCGTTTTCCACGAGCGTCACCATGCGGAGGTCGAGCACGGGGACGTACATCCGCACGTATTGGTCTATTTGCCGGTCCGTCATGCGCGAGAAGCCGAAGAGCGGGGCATAGGCGTCGTTGACCAGTTGGAATATGCGGTGAGCCAGTCCGCTCTTGATGATGCCGCGCTTGCTGGTGAGCTTGCGCACGTGCAAGTTATACTTGCGCGCGATGATTTCGGAGATGCGGCGGTACTTCTCGGGGATGGTGTCGGGGACGTAGATTTTCATCTCCACCCAGTCGGTCTGTTTCTTCAGGCCGAGGCGCTCCATGTGCTCGGGGTAGTAGGGGTAATTGTAGGTCGTGGCCATGGTCGAGAGTTGGTCGAAGCCTTCGACCAGCATGCCTTCGGCGTCGAGGTCGGTAAAGCCCAGCGGCCCCTCCATCTCGGTCATGCCGCGCTCGCGCCCCCAGGCTTTCACCGTGTCGAGCAGGGCGCGGCTCACCTCGAGGTCGTCCACGAAGTCTATCCAGCCGAAGCGCACGGCCTGCTTGTGCCACGCCTCGTTGGCCCGGCGGTTGATGATGGCCGCTACGCGCCCCACCACCTTCCCGTCGCGCAGGGCCAGGAAGTAGTCGGCTTCGCAGAAGTCGAATGCGGCGTTCTTCTTCGGCGAGAAGGTGCCCAGCATGTCGTCATAGAGGTCGGGGACGGAGTATGGATTGTTTTTGTAGAATTCGTAGTTGAAGCGGATGAACTTCTTGAGTTCCCGGCGTGTGGTTACTTTCTTGATTTCGACAGACATGAGTCCGGAGTTAAAGCGTTAAGGAACGGCCCGGAGTCGGCGGGCCGCTTTTCGGAGCAAAGTTAAGAATTTTTCCGGCGATAGGGGATGCGCCGCGGCCGATATTTGGCCCGCCAACGGGCCTTAGCCCAGTTTTTACGGGGCCTATTCCAGTTTTTACGGGCCTTAGCCCCGTGTTTGCGGCGACTGTCCGCCGCGCCCCGCGCCCCGGAAAAAGCCCCGCCCCGCTACAGGCCGCACGCGGGCGGACGGGCAACGGGGCGGGGCCGGCAGCCGGAGGCCGTCGGGGTCAGTATTTGTGCTCCTCCGTCTCTAGTTCGCCGCGCGTCAGGCTGCGGCGGTCAATGGCGTGCCAGGCGTAGGCGATGTAGGCCAGCACGAAGGGGATGAGCAGCGATACCCACGCCATGGTGCGCAGCGTGGTCTCGCTCGAGCAGCTGTTGGCCAGGGTGAGCGAGCTTTGCGGGTCGGCGTTCGAGGGGTAGTAGGGCGTCCCGTTGTAGCCGGCCAGCAGGAAGAGGGCCACGACCGTGAGCACTGTGCCGATGCCTGCGGGCCAGATGCCGCGGACAAAGGCGGGCCGCAACAGGGTGCGTCCGATGCCCAGCAGGACGAGCACCACGCCGACCACGAGCAGGGCGAACGTGGCAGGCATGGCGAGCAGGTTGTGCCAGTACTTGAAGGCCTCGGTCCTTATTGTCCCGTCCTCGCCGACGGCATAGCCGCGGCCCGTGAACAGGAGGGCGGCGAAAGTCAGGAAGAAGAGCAGGAAGCAGATGGCGTCGACGCCCACCTGGCGGCGCAGGCGGGGGCGCAGCCCCTCGTCGTCGATGTTGTCGATGAGGTAGAGCGCGCCGAGCACGCGGGCCAGAAACACGAGGCTGAAGCCCAGCAGCAGGTTGCGCGGTTCGGCCAGCGCGTCGAGCCCGTGCCAGGCGTTGGCCCACTGGCTGATGGCGGGCGCCAAGGCTTCGCCGCTGCCCATGGCCCCCTTGTCGACGACGAAGGCCGAGCCGGTGAAGAAGGTGGCTACGGCCACTCCGAGCAGAAAGGGGCCCAGCACGCCGTTGAGCACGAGCAGGCGGCGGTAGACGTTGCGCCCCATCACGTTGCCGGCTTTCGATTGGAACTCGTAGCTGACGGCTTGGAAGACGAACGTGGCGAGGATGAGCATCCATACCCAGTAGGCGCCGCCGAAACTGGTGCTGTAGAACAGGGGAAAGGCGGCGAAGAAAGCGCCGCCGAACGTGACGAGCGTGGTGAACGTGAACTCCCACTTGCGCCCGGTCGAGTTGACGATGAGGCTACGCTCCGCTTCGTCGCGCCCAAGGCGGAAAATGAGCGTGTTGGCTCCCTGCACGAAGAGCAGGAAGACGAGCAGACCGCCCAGCAGGGCGATGAGAAACCACCAGTAGTTTTGTAGGAACGTGTAGGTTATCATGAGCTGTAGATAGGGTTAGAGGTCGGCTGGACCCAAGCAAAGGTAAGAAGAATATTTTATCAGCACCGCCGCGATGCCGATTTTTTTGCACAAAAGGGCACCGCGGGGCCTCTGGGCGTCGCCCGGCGCCCCCTGCGACGCAAAGAGGGCGCCCCGCGCAGTGCGGGGGCGCCCTCTTTCATATCGGGAAGCGGACCGGCGTGGGTCCGTCCGTTCTTATTGCTTCAGCAGCGTGACGCTGGTGCGCTGGCCGTCGGCCGTCACTTCGAGGTAGTAGGTGCCCGGAGTGAAGTCCGTCAGGTCGAGCGTACGGCTGGTGCCGGCGGCGACGTTGACGGCAGCCTCGTTGAGGAGGAGCTTGCCGGACGCGTCGTAGAGGCGGTAGGCCACGCTCTTGGCGCCTTGGCCGAGCGTGACGGTCGTCGTCGTCTTGACCAGGGTCGGGCTGACGCTGACAGCCGCGCCGTCCTTCACGTCACTGATGCCGGTCGTCGTGGCCACGTTCACGGTCATCTGGGCCGTCGTGGTCTGTCCGGCGGCGTCGGTGGCGGTCAGCGTGAGCGTAGTCTTGCCCAGCTTGCGGCCGTTGACGATGAAGCCGGAGGCATCCGTGAAGAGGGTGGCAAACTCGGTGTCGCTGAGCGCAGCGTTGAAGCTCATCTCGTCACCGTCGGCGTCGGTGAAGATGGAGTTGAACGCAAATACATCCGAGACGCTGCCGAGCGCTACGCAGATGGAGTCGGGACCGACGTACTGCGGCGCGCGGTTCACGTTCTCCACGTTGTAGGCGACACTCTTCGTCGTGCTGTTGCCCAAGGCGTCGGTAGCGGTCAGCGTGAAGCTGTGCGTGCCGGCCATGGTGTAGTCGGGCTGGAGACGGACGTTGAGCGTCAGGGTGTCGCCGGCGGCTACGTGGAGCGTATTGCCTTCGACAGTGACGTTGGCGCTCTCGCCGCTGGACACGCTGTAGGCGCCCAGGGAAGCGACGCCCGCCTCGTCGGTCAGGGCCACGGTGAAGGCGTCACCCTCCTCGTCGACTACCGTCAAGGGCACGTCGATAGAGTCGTTCTCGGGAACGGTCGGGGTTCCTTCGGGCGCGCTGATGACCGGCGCGTCGTTGAGGTTGAGCGTAATCGGGAAGTTGTAGACGGGCTGGTTCGGGTCGTTGCTCTTAACGACGAGCATGGCCTTGTTACCCTTCTTGAAGTAGGCCCGGGTGGCGTCGAACGCAACCTTCACGGGCAACGATTCGCCTACGGCCAGCTCGCCCTCGGTCTTATCGTTGAGCAGCTTGATCCAAGGTGAACCGGGCGTTTCCTCTACGCAGGTCATGAAGAAGCCCATGGAGCCGTACTGCATCTCAAGCTCTGCGGCTACGTCGATCCAGCCCATGTCGGCGAACCAAGCCATGAAGCGGTTCGGGGTTACGCGGTCGCTCTTCTGGGCGAGCCACATGGAGTACTCGTAGCCGGCGGGGAACTTCAGCACTACGTAGAACGTGTCGGCCGGGTTGATGTAGATGGGCTTGTCGAACTCCAGCAGGCGCGACTCACCGTAGTAGCGGCCGTCGGCGCCCATCTCCTCGCTGTCAACGTGGAGCGTGCCGTGGCCGATGATACGGTCGCTGGTTACGTCGCTGCTGCCCACGACGGTGGCCTCTATGTCAACGTTCTCGCGGCTGCCTACTACGCCGTAGAAGTAGAGGTGCGACAGGTTGAAGCCTTCGGCGGGCGCCACGTAGCGCGTGGCGGCGTAGAAGTCGTTTACCTTGTCGCCCGAGCCGAGCTGGGCGCTGGCGGGCTGCTCTACGTCGAGAATCGGGTAGTAGAGGAGGTTGTTGCAGTCGAAGTTGGGCACATCGTAGGGGAAGCCTTCAAAGACGGTGTGCGGCTCGACGGCCGTCGACTTGTGCTTGAAGAGTACCTGCTGCGACTGGCTCAGCGAGTCGGCTACAACGTTCATGATGCCCGGCATCACGCCGCCGCCGTCGATGACGGGGGCCGATTCGCCGACACCGTTCGGGTCGAGACGGAGCGAGTAGGTCAGCTTGTACTTACCCGTGTTGAGCATGTTCACCGACGCTTCGCCTTGGTAGTCGGCCGCTACGCCATTGACTTCGATGGCGGGCTGGTCGAAGCCCAATACGGGAGCTTCCGTGATGGACAGGCGGAAGGGCACGGTGACCGTTTCGCTGTCGAGCCCGCTTACGCGGAACACGATGTCCGTCGCATAGTCGTTCACCGTGTACAGGTCGCTGAAGACGACCTTGAAGCGGACGGGCTCGAACCCTACTTCAAACTGCATGCCCGGCTGATAGTAGGTCCAGCCGGTTACTGTTCCGCCCATGAGCCAGTCGGTGTAGGTCGTGTAGACCATGAGCGTGGCGGGCATCGAGTAGTCTACCAGGCCGCCCTCGACGCCTTCGATGGTGAAGGCCTTGGTTCCGGTGTTGGACACGGTGAACTCGTACTCGAGGGGCAGGTAAGCGTTCGGATTGCTTACGGCTTCGCCACCGACCGACTCGGGCCATACGGGTTGCGGTTCACCCTGGATTTCGATGTTCAGGGGCACTTCGGCCGTCGGCAGTGAGGGCACGTTCGTGCTGAACGTCAGAGCCGAGGTGTAGTTGCCGCCGAGGCTGTCGGCCTGTACTTCGAGCGGGAGCTCTACCTGGCCGCCTGCCGGCACGGTGTAGCTGCGCGTCGGATAGAATTCCACGGCGTTGCCGTCGGCGATGTATTGCTCGGGCAACTCGAAGCCGCGCTCGGCATTCTCGTCCTGAATACCGGCCAAGCCGAAGACGCCGTTCATCATGCCGTCCGGCTCGAGGTAGTACTGGAACTTGTAGCGGCCGTCCTTATAGAGAATCAGCTGGAAGTCCATGCCGATCATCACGGAATTACCGTAGTTCACGTAGGAAACGACAACGTAGTCGCCTTCACTCTTGTAGTAAGTACCGGCCTCGTAGGTCGTGTTCATGCTGTGATTGCCCCAGAACGGCGCGATAATGTTCGTGTAGAACGTATCGTCGTCCGGAAGCGTGGCGGGCGGTTCGGGGAACATCTTGTAGTCTTCGTGTTCGGAGAAGGACACGAAGCCCGTGTTGTAGATGTACATCGTCTTGTACTTCTTGCCGTAGAAGGGGAATTCGAACGGGAGCTCTACGGTGTAGAAGTCAGTCTTGTCGACGTAGTACGTCATGTCTTGATGCTCGGCCTCGGGGTCGTTCGTCAGGTCTATCCACTCGTAGGAGATGTCGTCATAGTCGGTGCGCGACTTGTAGACGTAGTCGACTTCGGGCGCGCCGTCTTCTTCCAGGTCTACGAGGTCAATCCACGGGTTAGGCACATTCTTGAACGTGAGTGCCTCGTTGCCCGGGTTGGAGATAGTGAGCGTCTGTCCGACCGGAGTGCCGAAGGGCGTGGTCACACTGATGGTTTCCGGAGCGACGTTCCACTCGGGCGCGCCGATAACGGTGGCCTTGACGGGGATACGCGTGGTCGTGCCGTCGGTATAGGTGATGACGATGGTGTCGGCTACGCTGCCTTCCTGCTCGGTCGGGAGCGTCACGACGATATCGCGGCCGCTGCCTGCGGCTACCTTGAAGCCGGCTTTCACGGCGTCGGCCAGAACGACGTTACCTTCCGTCGTGCCGACGCTGGCGACACGGAGCGTGTCGTTACCCGTATTGCGCAGCAGGATAGTGGCCTTCACGTCGGCCGTACGGAACACCTCGCCGAAGTTGACGGACGTGGAGTCGATGGTAACGGCGGGCTGAAGGTTCTCACCGGTGATGTTAGCGCGCAGTGTGAGGGAAACGCTGGGCTGCGTCGGATCGTTGGTGATGAGTGTCAGCAGGTTCGTCTGGTTACCGGCGTAGAGCGTTTCGTCTGCCTGCGCCGTTACGGTGATGGTCTTCTCCTCGCCGATGTTAATCATGCCGTCCGTGCTGGACAGGCCCGTGACGAACGACTTGGCGGGCGCTACGATCTTGATGGCGGTCCCGGTCTGCACGGCCTGGTAGAGCGTGCTGCCGTCGTCGTGTACCATGTTGGCGTCGGTAACGGTCATCGGGTCGTCACACTCGATGTCGCTCACACCGATATAGTTGTTCTCACCATCATAGAAGACGAGGCTGCGGTCGTAGTTGTCGTAGTAGATTTCCACGCTGCCGTCGTCGCAGAGTGCCACGTGGTAGCTGATGGGCACGTACTCGCTGCCACCGTTCGTTGCCGCGGTGAGCACGTCCTTATACTTCACGACAAACTTGCCGTCCTGGCGGCCGTAGGTCACCTTACTGTTGGCGTTGAACATGAGCTTGCCGGAGTTGACATAGGGCGAGATGTAACCCAGACCCTGCACGCAGGTACCGGTCGGCACCATGCACTGAATGTTACCGTCAATGGTCTGGACACTCAAGCCGCCGTACGACGTGATATAGATGTGGTCGTAGTTCTGACCGTAGAAGGGGAAGTCAAAGCCAAGGCTGATGGCTTCAGACGACCAGGAAAGGCCGCTGATCTGACTGGTCACGTCCGTTTCGCTACTGAGTGCCGGATTGCCGTCGTAGGCGAAGTCCGTGCTGCCGTTGAGGTTCGAGATGTAGGAGTAGCCGAAGCGGTGTACGGCTGCGGTGCTGTTCTCGATGGTGGCGTTGCTGAACTTCGGGAATACGTACTGCAACGGGTACTCGCCGGTGTTCTTGATGGTGAACGTTGCAGATTTCTCCTCGCCGCCTACTGCGAGCTCGCCGAAGTCAAGTTCTGCCGTGTTCACCTCGATCTTGGCGGGCATGGCTGCGACGCCGCGCACGATGAAACTATACGTGTGGCCTTCGGCATCGGTCAGGATTACGTTGCCGCTGTGGCTGCCGCTCTTGGTCGGCTTGAAGGTGACGGACAGCTTACCCGTGGAGCGGGCCGCAAAGGCCTCGGCGTAGGTCGGAACGGTGAACTGGTCCGAACTGCTGGCAATATTGCTGCTGCTCAACGAGCCCCACGAACCGGAAAAGTCGCCGTAGCCGTTGTTCACTATCTCGACGTCGAGCGTCTTACTTTCGCCGACGAGCAGGTCGCCGAAGTCTACCATTTGGGCCGAGGTGAGTTCGGGCGCATAGCCGTCCACGGTGAGCGTGGCCTGTACCGTCTGCTTCGGGCGGTTGTCCTCGTTCGCGTTGACGTAGAGGTTAAACTTGTACGTGCCGTTGACGAGCTTCTGGCCGTCGTTCTCTACTTTCACCACCTGGCTCTCGCCCGGACGGACAGAGGCTTCCTGCGGATCAATCACGAGGACGGAGCTCCAGTCCGGGTTCTTGCTGATGGCATACACGTCGAACGTGGCCACGTCGGCTATGTCCGTCATGTTGCCGGCACGGAGCACTTCGCTCAGCTGTGTCCACGTGTTTCCGCCGTCGCAGCTGTAGAAGCTGTACTGCTTCGTCGCGCCGTCGTCCGTAGAGAGACCGACGCCCAGGGGCTGTTCCTGTCCGGCCGGGAACTTGGCCACAATCCAGAAGGAGGCACCCGGTGCGAAGTAGATCTGCTCCTTGAGGGAAATGTCGTAGTTGTAGCCGAAGAAGGAGTAGTCCACCTGCTGCAGCAGACTGGCCGTCGAGATGCTGGCCGAGCCGTCGTAGATTTCGATGACGGGGTTCTCGCCGCCGTAACCGCCGAAGCGGAGCGCCGTCAGGTTGAAGCCGTCGGGATAAGTATTCGGGTCTACGTAGACATACTGCGCCAGGGCGTTGGGCAACGAGAGGTCCGTCTCGCCGATATAGCGGTAGATGCCTTCCGAGTTCGAGATGGTCTTCGGATAGTCGTCGGCCCGATAGTCTGCGCTCACCACGCTGTGCTGCTCTACGCTCGTGGCCGCCATCATACCCGTGAAGGGCACAATCTTACCCGGGCTCACCTTTCCGTTAGTGGAGAAGAATGTGTTCGGAGCCGTAGAAGTGGTGATGTTATACTTCAGGATGCCGAGGCCTTCGTTCTTGATGGTGAACTGTGTGGCGCCTTTTCCGCCGTCGGCCGCGTTGGCCGTGAAGCTAAGGGCCGTCTCGTCCAGCGTCATGGTCGGGCCGGCGTTCGTCTGGGTCTCCATCACCTCGGAGAGTTCCGAGCTCTGGCCCCAGCGGTTCACGGCCTGGATGGCAAAGTAGTACGTCGTCAGCGACTTGAGGTTGCCCACCTCGTGACTGACGTGGTCGCCCGAAACCTGGAACTTCGTGTCCACGTTCACGGTCATCACGCCGCTCAGGTTATCCTTCGTGAAAGGCGACGTACTGTAGTAGATCACGTGATGGTCCACGGAGTTCTCCGGCGTTTGCGGGATGGTCCATTCCACAAGGACGTTGTCCTGCGACGGTGTGAGCTGCATGTCCGTCACGGGGCCCGGGGCTTCGCCGGTACTCATGCGGAGCGCCTTGTCCGCGTCGATGTATCCGCTGCCAAAGAGGCCCGTCGCTTCCGGATTGTCCGTGTAGAGGTCGTTAACCGAAGAGACGAGCTGCTGACGCAGTGTGGAGTTCGGGAACTGGGCGTTGCCGTACTTCGAGAGGACCAGCGCCGCGATGCCCGATACGTGCGGGCACGCCATCGAGGTCCCTTCGTTGTATCCGTACGTGCCGTTGGGCAGGGTACTGAGGACGCCCTGCGCCTCGCCGTAGTCCATGTCGCCGCCCGGCGCCGTGACGTCGCACCACGTGCCGCGGGTGGAGTAGGAAGCCGGTGTCTTCATGCAGGTCATGGCGCCGACGGCCACAACCGGCTCGTAGCATCCCGGCCAATACTGCCCCTCGTCGCCGGTGTTACCGTTGGCGAAGATGCAGAGGCCGCCCTGCATTTTGGCGGGTAGTCCGTAGTCCGTGTTGCCCTGGCCGCCATTGGCCGTGAAGTAGTCGATGGCGTCGAGCACGGCTTGCTCGTAGTAGTCCGGCGAGCCCCAGCCCCAGGAGCACTGGGCGATGGAGGCTCCCATGTCGGCTGCGTAGACCAGCGCTGCGGCGTAGTTCGCGTCGGCGCTGGAGCGGGTGTCGAAGATCTGGCATACGAGCATCTTCACGCCGCCCTGTCCGTTACCGCCGGCCACGCCGGCCACACCGAGGCCGTTGTTGTTCACAGCGCCCACGGTGCCGGCCACGTGCGTACCGTGTTCGTGGGCATTGATATCGGCCGAGTTGATGACGAAGTTATAGCCGTGGATGTCGTCCGTATAGCCGTTACCGTCGTCGTCTACGCCCGGACGGCCGTTCAGTTCCGCCGTGTTGACGAAGGCATTCTGCGCCAGGTCGGGGTGGTCATACTGAAATCCGCCGTCAATGATGGCCACCAGCACGTCTTGGCTGCCCGTTGCCTGCTGCCATCCGGCAAAAACGTTCGCATCGGCCCCGGCTACGGCGCCAGGCAGGCTGCCCGTGTTGTGGTAGTGCCACTGCTGCGGGAGCAGGGGGTCGTTGAAGGGCATCGTTTCGTCGCTGACCGTCACGTTGGACGCGTCGACCACGCGGTAGCCCTTTTCGCCGCCGATGGGGCGGACGGGCCGCACGGTTTCTGCAACCTGCACGCCCGCTACGTTCTGGTAGACGGCGCGTGCTTCGGCAGGAGTGACGGCCGTTGAGTCAAACCGGATTTCGTACCAGAGGTCCAACCCGAACTGTTTGTGGCGTTCCTCAAACTTGGGAGAGTAAGGAATCAACCTTGTCATTCGGACTGCTCCTACTTTCTGGCCAGCGCGGTCCAGCGGGGCAATGCCGGTGGCCTGGGCCTGGTCCGTGAGGACCGAAGCCGGAAGGGCCGCCAGGCGTTGGGCCACCTCGCGCTGTAGTTTCACGCGAACGACGCCCTGCACCGCTTCATGCGAACCGGATTGTGCCGCCAAGGTCCCGCCGCCCGCTGTCGCGAAGAGCAGGGCCCCGAAAAGTAACAATCTTTTTAACATAAGTGATGAGTTTGGTGAATAAAAAATGAAAAACTGGTCGAGAGCTGTTCCCTCCACACGGAACAGCCTCCTTTATCCCGGTTTTCCCGGGAAAAAGGGGGCAAGATTCTGATATAAAGGTTGCAACAATCGGCGGCAAAAGTAATAAAAATTTTTTAAGAATGAAATAAAAATGGCAGTCTTCCACGAAAGACCGCCATTTTTATTGTATAAAGCGTGACAGTATGCAGCACGGCCGCGCCTGTCAGTCGCGCGCTATGGCCCGGCAGAGGATGCGCACCTCGGCGACGAGCAGCACGGTGAAGATAAGCAGGAAAATGAAGAACGTGGTCTGTACCGACGCCGCCGAGAGGCTCGACACGGCCGCGTTGACCGGCAGCAGGTCCTGTATGGCCCACGGCTGCCGGCCCACTTCCGCCACAATCCAGCCCGCCTGTCCCGCGATGTAGACCAGGGGGATGGACCACAGGCCCGCGTGTTGCAGCCAGCGCGTCTGTTCCAGCCGGCCCCGGCGGGCATACCACCAGAGCAGGACCTGGATGAGGAGCAGCAGGCAGCCCATGCCTACCATCGCGCGGAAGGACCAGTAGATGAGCGTTACGTTCGGGATTAGGTCCGCCTCTTCCGCGATGTAGCCATAGCCGAAGTAGTCCATGTGTTCCTCCAGTTGTTTGCGCGCCTCGTTGCGGGCGTTCGCGTCGCCCGCCTTGTCCGCCGCGCGGAAGTCGCGGAAGGCCGCCAGGGCCAGTCGGCCGCGCTCCATCTTCTCTTGGGCCGAGGGGTGGCGCCTGCCCTCGTTGTCCGTATATCCGTCGAGGATGTCCTGCGTGCCTGGGACGTAGCCTTCGGGGTCGTGCGTAGCGAGGATGGAGAGCATCCCCGGCACCTCCACGCCCGGCACGAGGGAGAAGGCCGCGCCGCGCCCGCCGCGCTCCAAGCCTTCGGCGGCCGCCAGCTTCATGGGTTGGTGGCGCGCCACGTCGATGCCCGAGCGGTCGCCCGTAAACATGACGAGCAGGGCCGAGGCCACGCCCACCACGGTCGCCACCTTGATGCTGGCCAGTGCCCGCCGCTGTTGCCGCCGCCTAAGCAGGTACCAGCAGCTCACGCCCGTGACGAACACGGCGCCGGTCATCCAGCCGCTCGTCACGGCATGGGCGAACTTCGTCGCCGCTTCCGGCGCGAACGCCACGGCGAAGAAGTCCATCATCTCGTTGCGCACGGTCTCCGGGTTGAACTCCATGCCCACCGGGTGCTGCATCCAGCTGTTCGCCACCAGTATCCACCACGCCGAGAGCGTAGCCCCGACGCCCGTGAGCCAGGTGGAGGCCAGGTGGAAGCCACGGCTCACCTTGTTCCAGCCAAAGAACATGACCGCGATGAACGTGGCCTCCATGAAGAAGGCCAGGATGCCTTCGATGGCCAACGGGGCGCCGAAGATGTCGCCCACGAACCACGAATAGTTGCTCCAGTTCGTGCCGAACTCGAACTCCAGGATGAGGCCCGTGGCCACGCCGACGGCGAAGTTGATGCCGAAGATTTTTTGCCAGAACTGGGCCGTCGATTTCCAGAACTCGTCCCGGGTGCGGACGTAGATAGTCTCCATGATGGCCATTACGAGGGCCAGGCCCAGCGTCAGGGGGACGAAGAGCCAGTGGTAGCAGGCCGTCAGGGCAAACTGTGCCCGCGACCAGTCGAGCAGGGGGCTGCCCATTGCTTCAAGTAGCGTCATATCCTTAGATTCAGTTGTTAGACACGGTGACTGCCGGCGTCTCGGCGGGCCCTGTCTCCAGGAGCTCGTCCGCCACGGCGTCGCGCTTCTCCTCCTCGCTCAGGCCCGCCAGGACGGGCTGGAAGAAGAAGAGGCGCAGGAGGACGAACAGGACGAACAGTTTGGCCAGGATGAGCACCCAGAGCGTGCGGCCCCAGGTCATTTGGCGGAATCCGTCCACGTAGAAGCGTACCACGCGCCGCAGGCAGTTCGTCAGGTTCATGTGACAAAAATAATAATATCCCTTTTAATCTGCGCCATTCCTCCGGATAATTTTGCAAATCGCCCGGCCCGCTGTTCCGCCGGCGGGGCGCCGCAGCCCGCGTCGCCGGGCCCGTGGCCGGGGCGTCGGGCGGCCGGCTTTCCGCGACCGGCGGGCGCCCCTTGGCGCTTGGCGCAGCTGGGCGGCGAAGGGGCGCGCCGGGCCGTCCGTCCGGGTTCGCGGCCCCTCGTAGCCACAAAGTTAGCGCTTTATGCCGGAAAAAGCACCGTCGCCCGCCCGTAAATTTTCGCCGGCCGGTTTTCCGGCGCCGTCCGCCTGCGGGTGGGGGCCGTCGGTCCGGTCCGTCTGCGGGCGGCCCGTTGACTGGCGGCTGCGGGGACGCTCTTCGGCGCTTTCCCGGAACGGCCGCGCCGCGGAAGCGCTGTTGCCCGCAGCCCCCGGCATTCGGCACGGACGCCCCGGCCAGTTTCCGGAAACACAGGCCTTAGCCCCGTCGCGACGGGGCTAAGGGGAGTTTTTACGGGGCTAAGCCCCGTTGCGGCGGGCCGCGGGCGGCGATTTCGCGCGGCTGTCGGTCGCGTCCGCCGGCCCGTCCCTGTGAGCCGGAAGTCTAAACCAAAAACCCCTGCCGGCGGCCGGATGGACCGTGGGCAGGGGCAGGGGTGTGCAGGGACGGGCTCAGCGCGCCAGGGCAGCCAGGGCCGCGGCGTAGTCCGGCTCTTGCGTAATCTCGGGCACCAGCTCCTCGTAGACGATGGTACCCTGCTCGTCGACGACGATTACGGCCCGGGCCAGCAGGCCTTTCAGCGGGCCGTCGGTCATGAGGAGGCCGTATTTCTCGTCAAAGCACTTGCAGCGGAAGGTACTGACCGGCACGACGTCCGTCAGGCCCTCGGTGGTGCAGAAGCGGCTTTGCGCGAAGGGCAAGTCCTTCGACACGCAGAGCACTACGGTGTTGTCCAGCGCGGCGGCTTCCCGGTTGAAGCGGCGTACGGAGGCGGCGCACACGGGCGTGTCCAGGCTGGGGAAGATGTTGAGCACGACGCGGCGGCCCAGGAGGTCGGGCAGGTGGACGACGCTCAGGTCGCCCTTGACGCCGCCGAATTTGGGCGCGGCCGTTCCCACGGCGGGCAGTGTGCCGCTCAGGGTGACGGGCGTCCCTTGGAATGTTACGGTTGCCATGATGATTTGTGATGAGATTAGGCGAAGCGCCATTTTGGCGTTCGAGGGGCAAGTTACGAACTTTTTCCTTTCTCCGCAAGTCTTTCAGTCTTCGGCCGCCCCTTCTTCCGTCATTTGGGACAACAGTCGCGCCACGCCGCGGCGGATGGAGTCGAGCCCGAAGTCCTCGGGGCGGATGTCGGCGGGCCGGAGCCAGAGCAGGTCGGCGGCGTCGTCGGCCGCGGCGGGCACCTGGCCGGGCAGCAGGCGGCAGCGGAAGAAGCTGTCCGCGGTGTGGACGTCGAAGCCCGAGTAGCGGTACGTGTTGGGCAACGAGAAGAGGTAGCGCTCCACCTCGACGTCGGCCCCCGTCTCCTCTTTCACCTCGCGGCGGCAGCCTTCCTCGAGGCTTTCGCCCGGGTCGACAAATCCGCCCGGCAGGTCGAGCGTCCCGCGGGCCGGTTCGAGGGCGCGGTGCGTGGCGAGCAGGCGCCCGTCGGCCGAGAAGAGGACGGCCACGGTCGCGGCCGAGGCGTTGTGGTAATACGTGAAGCCGCAGTCGGCGCAACGCTTGGCGCGGGCGTCGACCGGCGCAAAGCGGGCGGAGCCGCACCGCGGGCAGTAACGGAATAGGGCGAGGGGATGGTGCATAAGGCGGGTAGGGAAAAACGTTAGGTCAGCGGTAAATCAGCGTAGTGAGTCGCCCGGGGGCATAGGCTTCGGCGGCCGTGGCGCGCAGGGCGTCGGGCGTGAGCGAACGGATGCGGTCGCAGAGCCCCTGGGGGTCGTAAAATTCGCCGTAGTGCGCGTACGTGCGGCCTACGGCCAGGGCATAGCTTTCGGCATTCTCGCGCCCGATGCCGATTTGCCCGCACAGCTGTTTCTGGGCTGCGGCGAGCTGGGCGGGGCTGAGGGGCTGCTCCACGAGGCGGCGCAGTTCGGCCAGGACGAGGCGGCGGCAGCGGGCCACGTCGGCCGCGTCGCAACCGAAGTAGACGTTCCACAGCCCCGTGTCGGGGTACGTGGCCAGGTAGGCGTCGACCGAGTAGACGAGGCCCGCCTTCTCCCGCAAGCGGAGGTTGAGCCGCGAGTTCATGCCCGGGCCGCCCAGGATGTTGTTGAGCAGGATGAGGCCGTAGCGGCGGGCGTCGCGGCCGCCGTAGGCGCGGGCGCCGATGAGGACGTGGGCCTGGTGCGTGTCGCGGTGGACGGTGCGCTCCTGTTCCGCGGCGGGGTAGGCCGGCAGGGGCGGCTGCTGCGGCAGGCCGTCGGCCGGCGGGGCGGGGCGCTCGGTCTCCAGTCCCGCCGTGAGCCGCTCCATGCGGCGGCAGACGCGCCCGAAGTCCAGGCGGCCGCTCACGTAGAACACGGCGTTGTCCGGCCGGTACCATTGCCGGGCGAAGCGCAGGGCGTCCTCGGTGCGGTAGGCGCGGAGGCGTTCGGCGTTGCCCAGGATGTCGCGCCCCAGGGGGTGGCCCGCGAAGACCATGGCCTCGAACTCGTCGAAGATCAAGTCGGCCGGCGAATCCTTGTAGCTGTCTATTTCGTCGCAGACTACTTCCGCCTCGCGGTCCATCTCGTGCTGCGGGTACGTGCTGTGGAAGACGATGTCGGTCAGCAGGTCGGCCGCGCGGTCGAAGTCGGGGCGCAGCACCGTGGCCTGGTAGACGGTCTCCTGCTTGTTGGTGAAGGCGTTCAGGTCGCCGCCCACGCGCTCCAGGCCGTTGCTGATGTGGCAGGCGCGCCTGCGGGCGGTGCCCTTGAAACTCATGTGCTCGATGAAGTGCGCCAGGCCGGCGTCGGCCGGAGCCTCGTGGCGCGTCCCGGCCATGACGATGTAGCCGCAGTGGACTACGTCCGACGTGCTCGGAGTCAGGATGAGCCGCAGGCCGCAGGGGAGCGTGGCGGCCTGCAACGGGGGGAGGGGAGAGAAATTCATGACGCGCGTTTCTTGAAATACTTGCCGATGAAGGGGAGCTCGCGGGGCGGCAGGTCGTGGTAAAGGATGTGGGCGATGAAAAGCAGGATGCAGGCCGTGTTGATAGTGAGGCGCGCGGCGAGCGGCCAGCCCGACGGCACGAGCTGCATGACCGTGTAGAAGAGGGCGGCGAGCCCTACGTAGACGGCAATGCTCCGCAGCGGGTAGCGTATGGGGTAGTATTTCTGCCCTACGAAGTAGCTGGCCAGCATGGCGACACCGTAGCCCGCGCAGCCGGCCCAGGCGCACGCCATGTAGCCATAGCGCGGGATGAACAGGATGTTGACGGCCAGCAGTACGGCGCAGCCCGCGCCCGAGAACCACGCGCCCCAGACCGTCTTGTCGATGAGCTTGTACCAGAAGGACAGGTTGAAGTAGATGCCCATCATGATCTCCGCGGCCATGACGATGGGCACGACGCGTAGGCCCTCCCAATAGCCCGGGGCAATGATGTACTTCAGGACCTCGATGTAGCCCATCACCAACAGGAACGCCAGGAGCGTGAAGATGATGAAGTATTTCATCGCCTTGGCGTAGGTCGCGCGGTTGTCGCCCTCGTTCTGCTTGCCGAAGACGAAGGGCTCGTAGGCGTAGCGGAAGGCCTGCGTGATCATGGCCATGATCATCGCTATCTTGACGCAGGCGCCGTAGATGCCGAGTTCCACCTTGCCGGCCTGGCCCGGAATCATGCGGGGCAGGATGAGCTTGTCCGCCGTCTGGTTGAGGATGCCCACGATGCCGAGCAGCAGGATGGGCCAGGCATAGCGGAGCATGTGCCCCAGGAGCCGGACGTCGAGTACCCAGCGGAAGCCCGTCAGCTCCTTACGGAAGAAGAACGTGACGAACGCCGTGCAGAAAAGGTTAATGGCGAAGGCGTAAAAGACATCGGCCTTGTCGAGCGCAAGAAAGAAGATGAGGTTCAGACCGATACTCAGCAGAATGAAGAGGAGTTTGAGTGCGGCGAACTTGATGGGGCGCCGCTGGTAGCGCAAATAGGCGAAGGGGATGCTCTGGAAGGCGTCGAGCGCCACGCATACGGCCATCATCCCGAGATACTCGGGGTGGGCGCCGTAGTCCAGGGCGTTGGCGATGGGGCCCAGGAAGCTGAGCACCAGGACAACGAAGACGGCCCCCACGCTGCCTACGGCGATGAGCGTCGTGGAGTAGACGCGCTTCGGGTCCTCTTCCGTCTTGTTCACGAACCGAAAGAAGGTCGTCTCCATGCCGAAGGTGAGGAGCACGAGCAAGAGGGCGGTGTAACTGTAAACCTCGGTGATGACACCGTAACCGCCCGAGGAGGCGGCGAGCTTGGCCGTGTAGAGCGGGACAAGCAGATAGTTGAGAAAGCGGCCTACGATGCTGCTGAGCCCGTATATGGCCGTATCTTTGACGAGAGAAGTCAGGTTTGCCATGTCTGTTTCATGAAAGATGGTCCGCAGGCGCGGGGGCCGGTCCCGTAACGAGGCCACCGTCTACGGTAAAGAGGACGCCCCGCCCGACGGTGGCCGGCAGGGCTGCGTCGTGGCTCACCACGACGACGGCACAGCTGCGCGCCGCCTCGCCTATCAGGGCGTAGAGTTCGGCTTTCGACGCGGCGTCGAGGTGCGTGTCCGGTTCGTCAAGCAGTAGCAGGTCGGGGCGCGAGACGACCGCCCGGGCCAGGAGCGTACGCTGCCACTGCCCGCCGCTCAGGGCCGCGATGGGGCGGCCGGCGAGCGGCTCCAGGCGGAAACGGGCCATCGCCTCGGCCAGCCTGGCGCGGGCTTCGGGGCCGGGCCGGCGCCACAGCGGGCCGTGGCCCGTCAGTCCGGTGCGTACGGTCTGCTCGACGGTGATAGGGAACTGGCGGTCGATGCGCCGGTATTGCGGCAGGTAGCCTATGTTGAGCCCCGCGCGGCGAAGGACGCTGCCGTCGGCCGGACGCAGCAGGCCGGCTATCAGGCGGAGCAGCGTCGTCTTCCCTCCGCCGTTCGGACCGCGGAGTATGAGGAAGTCGCGCGGGCCAATGCGGAGCGACACGTCGCGCAGCACCGTCTTCTGGCCGAAGCGCTGCGTCACGCCGTCCAGGCATACCAGCGCCCCGTTCAGCGGGTCAGCTCCTCCGTGATGTGCAGCAGTTCCTCCTCCCATTGGTACGAAAGCGGATTGATAACGACGACGCGGGCGCCGATGGCTTCCGCGATGCGCCGGGCCGTTTGCCCGTTGTATTCCTTCTGGATAAAGACGACGCGCACCCCTTCGCGGCGGCACTCCTCGATGAGCTGTTCCACGCGGCGCGGCGAGGCTTCCTTGCCGTCCTGTTCCACGCTGAGCTGCCGCAGGCCAAACGTCCGCGCGTAGTAGCCCAGTGCGGGGTGATAAATAAGGAACGTGCGGCAGGGCGCGTCCTTCAGCTGCCGGCGTACGGCCCGCTCGAGGCTGTCCATGTGCGTGCAGAAGGCCTGAAGGCGGCGCGCGATGCGGGGAGCGGCCGCCGTGTCGAGGGCACAGAGGGCCTGGCTCACGTTCCGCGCGATGTGCTTCATCTCCCGGGGCGAGGTCCACGTGTGCGGGTCGCCGCTGTCGCTGGACGAGGCGTCCGCGGCCTGGAGCGCCGGGATGCCCTTCGAGGCATTGACGTAGACGAGGTGGGGAATGTTGCGCGTCAGCTTCTCCAACTGCGTGCGTTCAAAGCCCAAGGTCCCCACGCGGATGTAAGCACTGCTGCGCGTCAGGTCCGCCACCTGCTGCGGCGTGGGCTGGTAGGTCTCGGGACTGGCCCCGTCGGGGGTGAGCGTGGCAATGTCGAAGGCGTCGCCGGCCAGTTGGTCGACCACGTAGTGAAGCGGCTCGATGCTGACGGTGATAAGCGGACGCGGCGCTTCCTCACGCTGTCCGCAGGCGGCGAGCAGCGCGAGGGTCAGACCCAGTAGCAGGGTCGTATGGAGGAAGGACTTGATGTGCATATTCATATAGGTGTAAGAGCGGGCGCGTCAGGTAGTGCCGACGGCGGCTACCCACGTGCTGACGATGAACTGATAGCGGGCGTACTTGCCGAGGGCTATGGTCGGCAGGGAGAGCCAGCAGGGCGTGCGCAGGTAGCCCATGGCCACCGTGAGCAGGTCGCCCACGACGGGGACGAAGGAGAGCAGCCCCATCCATGCCCCGTAGCGCCGCACGGGCCTGAGCCCGCGTTCCAGGCGCTCGGCCGTGATGCCCGTAAACCGGGTGATCCACGAGATGCGGCCCATCCGCCCGATGAAGAAGTTAAGCCAGCCGCCCAGTACGTTACCGACGGTGCCCCAGACCAGCAGCCCCGTGGGGTCCGCGCCGGCGCCCAGCAGCCCCACCAGTACGAGCTCGGAGCTGAAGGGCAGGATGCTGCCCGCCAGGAAGGCGGCGACGAACATGCCCGCCGGGCCCGCGTCGATCAGGAAATCAATGAAGGCATCCATGCGTAGAGATGGCTAAAGGCGGCCAAGGCCACGAGCAGCACGACCCAGCAGCAGAACCACACGTTCATACCCCGTCCGCGCGCCATGGTAAAGTAGTGGCCCACGAGGGGAGCCCCCGCCGCGGCCAGCAGGCTGTAGAGCATGTTGAAGTCCTGGGGCCGGGCGAACAGCCCTGCCAGCAGCACCACGTCCATCACGATGAAGACGTAGAAGAACATGCGCGTGCGGATTTTGTCGTTGTAGGCCGTGCGGAAGAAGTGGACGATGGCGAGCAGCATCAGGACGACGAGGAAGCCGCCCTGGGCCAGCTGCACGGGGTCGAGTTGCCGGAAGTCGGGCAGGGGGGTGCGGAACGTGCCGGCCCATGCGGCGGCCGCCTCCGTCAGGTCTCCGCGCCACAGGGCCACGACGCTCAGCAGCCAGTAGGGCAGGGCCGCGCCCAGCAGACTGGCCACGAACGTGCGCCCCGAGAGGGCGCGCAGCTGGACCAGCAGTCCCAGCCAATAGCAAGGCAGCAGGCAGAGCAGGGGCGGGTAGAAGAGGCTGCCCAGACCGGCCAGGAGGAACGTCCGGAACACGTCGGGCGCAGCGTCCCGCTTCTGGTAGGCGCGGAAAAAGGGGATGAACGATGCGGACAGGCAGAGCGGAGCCAGCAGCCCGGGCTGCCACTCGTGCAGGGCCGGGCACGCCGCCATCAGCGCCAGGAACGTGGCGCTCACCATACGCGAACGGACGCGCAGCAGCGTGTTGCGGTTGTTGAGCTCTATGAGCTGGTACGCCGTCAGTCCCACCGCAAGCAGGGCCACCCATCGCCGCCAGTCGGCCACGTCGGGCGCCATCCACACGAGTGTGGTCAGCGTCGTCGCGACGGGCAGCGTGTACATGCCCGTACCGACGCGGGTCCGGAAGTCTTTTCCTTGCATCGCCATACCTTAATATAATAAGGAGTACGCCGGTCCGCCGGGCTCAGAGGTCGGCCCCGATGTCGGTGCGGAAATACTTCTTTTCAAACTGGATACGCCGCGCGCCTTCCATGGCACGCTGCAGCGCTTCTGCGCGGTTGGCCCCGTAGGCGCTCACAGCGATGACGCGGCCGCCCGCCGTGACGATCCGGCCGTCCTTCAGGGCCGTGCCGGCGTGGAATACGACGCCGTCCACGTCCTCCGTCCCCGTGATGGGGAAGCCTTTCTCGTAAGCCTGCGGGTAACCGCCCGAGACGCACATGACACACACGGCCGCGCGCGGGTCGGTCTCTACGGTCCGCTGGTCCAGGTCGCCCTGCGCCACGCCTTCAAAGAGGTCCACGAGGTCACTCTTCAGGCGTAGCATGACGGTCTCCGTCTCCGGGTCGCCCATGCGGCAGTTGTACTCGATGACTTTCGGTTGCCCGTCGCAGTTGATGAGGCCGAAGAAGATGAAGCCTTTGTAGTCCAGCCCCTCGGCGGCGAGGCCCTCCACCGTGGGGCGGATAATCTGGTCCTCCACCTTTTTCATCCAGGCCTGGTCCGCGAAAGGCACGGGCGAGACGCTGCCCATGCCGCCCGTGTTGAGTCCCGTGTCGCCCTCGCCGATGCGCTTGTAGTCCTTGGCTTCGGGCAGAATCCGGTAGTGCTGGCCGTCGGTCAGTACGAAGACGGAACACTCGATGCCGCTGAGGAACTCTTCGATGACGACGCGGGCCGAGGCCTGGCCGAACATGCCGCCCAACATGTCGCGCAGTTCGCGCTGGGCCTCCTCGAGCGTCGGGACGATGAGGACGCCCTTGCCGGCGCAGAGGCCGTCGGCCTTGAGCACGTAGGGCGGCCGGAGCGTGGCCAGGAAGCGGCAGCCCTCCTCGACGTGTTCGCCGTCGAAGGTGGCGTAGGCGGCCGTCGGGATGCCGTGGCGCTTCATGAAGCCCTTGGCGAAGTCCTTCGAGCCCTCCAGCTGCGCGCCAGCCTTCGAAGGCCCGATGACGGCGACGTCCTTCAGCAGCGAGTGGTGGCTAAAGTAGTCGGCGATGCCCTTTACGAGCGGGTCCTCCGGCCCTACGACCACCATGTCGACGTCGTAGTCGATGACGAACTGGGCTATGCCGTCGAAGTCGTCGGCCTTGATGTCAACGTTCTGGCCTACGGCCGCCGTCCCGGCATTACCGGGCGCGATGAAGAGCTGGTCCACTTTCGGACTTTGGGCTATTTTCCAGGCCAGGGCGTGCTCGCGGCCGCCGCTGCCCAAAAGCAAAATTCTCATGGTCAGTATTCTTTTGTGAAAAAATGTTCTGTCTGCAAAGTTAATGTAACGGGGGCGAAAGTCAAAGCGAAACGCCGTTTTTTAGATTCCGGACGCAGCGGGGCCCCGGCCTCTCCTCCGCGCGCCTGGCGGCAGTGCCTCCGCTGCCAGGCCGCGGAGGGGCGGCCTGCCGACAGTCCCCGCGCGCACGGGCCTTAGCCCCGTAAAAACTCGCCCTATTCCCGTAAAAACTGGCCTTAGCCCCGTAGGCGCTGGGCCCGTCCCCTTCGCTGCGGCCCCTCGTCCGGTAAAAAATGCAGCGGGCCCCCTTCGCGCGCCGCCGGCCGGCGGCGGAGCGGGGCCAGCGGCCGGCGCGACACAAAAAGAGCCGGAAACCGTCGGCCAACGGTTCCCGGCATCTGTTAGGGGTGTTAAAAAATGAAAGGCCGGCCGACGGCTTATTTCAGCACGCCGAGCTCCTTGCCCACCTTGATGAAGGCAGCGACGCACTTGTCAAGGTGTTCGTGCTCGTGTCCGGCTGAAATCTGCACGCGGATGCGGGCCTGGTCCTTCGGAACTACGGGATAGTAGAAGCCGGTGACGTAGATGCCTTCCTCCTGCATCTTCTGGGCGAATACCTGCGAGAGCTTGGCGTCGTAGAGCATCACGGCGCAGATGGCGCTCTGCGTGGGCTTGATGTCGAAGCCGGCGGCCATCATCTTGTCGCGGAAGTAGTTGACGTTGTCCACGAGCTTGTCGTGCAACGCGTTACTGCTCTTCAGGATATTGAACGTCTCGAGCGCCGCACCGACAATGGCCGGGGCCACAGAGTTCGAGAACAGGTAGGGACGGCTGCGCTGGCGCAGCAGGTCGATGATTTCCTTGCGGCCCGTGGTGAAACCGCCCATGGCTCCGCCGAAGGCTTTGCCCAGTGTGCCCGTGTAAATGTCCACACGGCCGTAGGTGTTGAAGAACTCGCTCACGCCGTGGCCCGTCGCACCGACAACGCCGGCCGAGTGGCTCTCGTCCACCATGACCAGGGCGTCGTACTTCTCGGCCAGGTCGCAAATCTTGTCGACCGGAGCCACGTTACCGTCCATCGAGAAGACGCCGTCCGTCACGATGATGCGGAAGCGCTGGGCCTGGGCCTCCTGAAGGCAGCGCTCCAGGTCGGCCATGTCGGCGTTGGCGTAGCGGTAGCGCTTGGCTTTGCAGAGACGCACGCCGTCGATGATGGACGCGTGGTTCAGGGCGTCGGAGATGATGGCGTCGTCCGCGGTGAAGAGCGGCTCGAACACGCCGCCGTTGGCGTCGAAGCAGGCGGCGTAGAGAATAGTGTCCTCCGTCTTGAAATAGTCGGAGATGGCGGCTTCCAACTGCTTGTGAATGTCCTGCGTACCGCAGATGAAGCGGACACTCGACATGCCGTAACCGCGGCGGTCCATCATGTCTTTGGCGGCTTGGATCAGGCGCGGGTCGTTAGAGAGACCAAGATAATTGTTAGCGCAGAAGTTGAGCACTTCCTGGCCTTTTACTTGGATGGCTGCTTGCTGCGGCCCTTCGATGAGGCGCTCGTCCTTGTAGAGGCCGGCCGCCTTCGTTTCCTCCAGTTCCTTTTGGAGGTGAGCTTGAAATTTTCCGTACATGGTATAGGGGTTTAGAAACAATGCGCCTGTCCCGCCGCTGTCGACTGGTCGGGGGCGACAGTTGCAAAGGAACGTATTTTTTTGAAATTATCAAGTTGTTCGCTATGAATTTCTCAAAAAAAAGTGTTCCTTTGCACCGAGAATGTGAAACTCATAAACTATATCAAACATTACCACCAATGAAAAATATCTTAGTCATCGGAGCTACGGGACAAATCGGTTCCGAGCTGACCATGAAGCTCCGCGGCATCTACGGTAACGACCATGTCGTTGCCGGCTACATCGTCGGTGCCGAGCCCAAGGGCGAGCTCAAGGAGAGCGGCCCCGCGGAGATTTGCGACGTAACGGACGCAGCCGCTATCGAACGTGTCGTGACGAAGTACAGTATCGACGCCATCTACAACCTGGCGGCGCTACTCTCCGTCGTTGCTGAGCATAAGCCCATCCTGGCTTGGAAAATCGGCATCGACGGGCTTTGGAACGTGCTCGAAGTAGCCCGCCAGCACCAGTGCGCCGTCTTCACGCCGAGCTCCATAGGCTCCTTCGGCCCCGAAACGCCCCGCGACCACACGCCCCAGGACACCGTGCAGCGTCCCCGCACCATCTACGGCGTGAGCAAGGTGACGACCGAGCTGCTCTCCGATTACTATCACAATAAGTACGGCGTCGACACGCGCAGCGTACGCTTCCCGGGCCTCATCTCTAACGTGACGCCTCCGGGCGGTGGCACCACGGACTATGCCGTAGACATCTATTACAGCGCCGTACGCGGCGAGAAGTTCGTCTGCCCTATCGGCGCCGGCACCTATATGGACATGATGTACATGCCCGACGCCCTCAACGCCTGCGTACAGCTGATGGAGGCCGACCCTACGCGCCTCGTTCACCGCAACGGCTTCAACATCGCTTCCATGAGCTTCGACCCCGAAGGCATCTATGCCGCCATCAGGAAGTATAAGCCCGAGTTCCAGATGGAGTATAAGGTCGACCCGCTCAAGCAGAGCATTGCCGACAGCTGGCCGAACAGCCTCGAGGACGTCTGCGCCCGTCAGGAGTGGGACTGGAAGCCCGTCTACGACCTCGATTCCATGACGAAGGACATGCTCGAAAAGCTCTCCGCCCGCCTCAAGTAAGGCCGGCGCGGCTGTTCCGCACGGATACGTACCCGCTCCGGCGGCAGGGAGGACCTGCCGCCGGAGCTTTTTCGTGCCCGCCCGGAGCGCCGGGCACGGTGCGGCCACATTCCCCGCTACGTGCATTTGGACCTTTCCCCGGAAAATGTGTAACTTTGCATCATCCTATAACAAACTCCTTAATAGTTACAACAATGGGAAAGAAAGCACTGTTAATGATCCTTGATGGATGGGGCATGGGCAACCATGGCAAGGGCGACGTCATCTACCAGACGCCCACGCCCTTCATGGACGAGCTCAACGCCAAGTATCCGCATTCGCAGCTCCTGGCCTGCGGCGAGAACGTGGGCCTGCCCGACGGCCAGATGGGAAACTCCGAAGTGGGACACCTCAATATCGGCGCCGGCCGAATCGTTTACCAGGACCTCGTGAAGATTAACCGCGCCTGCGCCGACGGCAGCATCCTGAAGAACCCCGAGATTGTCTCGGCCTACGACTACGCTCGCTCTACGGGCAAGCGCCTTCACCTGATGGGCCTCACCTCGACCGGTGGCGTCCACTCCTCACTCGCTCACCTCTACAAGTTGGTCGAGATTGCCCAGGAGTATGGCGTGGCCGAGCGCACCTTCGTTCACTGCTTCATGGACGGCCGCGACACCGACCCGCGTAGCGGCAAGGGCTACATCGCCGACCTGACGAAGCACTGCGACGCCTGCGGCGCCCACATCGCTACGATCATCGGCCGCTTCTACGCCATGGACCGCGACAAGCGCTGGAACCGCATCAAGGTGGCCTACGACCAGCTCGTCGAGGGTAAGGGCCGCCGCGTGGACGACATGGTCGAGGGCGTACAGAGCTGCTACGACTCCGACTCGGAAGAGCACAAGAACACCGACGAATTCATGGAGCCGCTTGTCAACGCCAAGGTCGACGGCCGCATCCAGGAGGGCGACGTCGTCATCTTCTTCAACTACCGCAACGACCGCGCCAAGGAGCTCACCGTCGTATTGACGCAGCAGGACATGCCGGACGAGGGGATGCACACCATACCCGGCTTGCAATACTACTGCATGACGCCCTACGACGCCTCCTTCAAGGGCGTGCACATCCTCTTCCCGAAGGAGAACGTGGAGAACACGCTCGGCGAGTACCTGAGCAGCAAGGGCCTCAAACAGCTCCACACGGCCGAGACCGAGAAGTACGCGCACGTCACCTTCTTCTTCAACGGCGGACGCGAGGCCCCCTTCGCCGGCGAAGACCGCATCCTCGTCCCGTCCCCGAAGGTGCCCACCTACGACATGAAGCCGGAGATGAGCGCCTACGAGGTGAAGGACAAACTCGTTGCCGCCATCCGCGAGAACAAGTACGACTTCATCGTGGTCAACTTCGCCAACGGCGACATGGTAGGCCACACGGGCGTCTACGAGGCCATCGAGAAAGCTGTCAAGGCGGTCGACTCCTGTGTCCGTGACGTCGTGACGGCGGCCAATGAGGTCGGTTACGAGACCATTATCATTGCCGACCACGGCAATGCGGACAACGCCATCAACCCCGACGGGACGCCCAACACGGCCCACTCGCTCAACCCCGTCCCCTTCATTTACGTGACGGAGAACGTACACGCCAAGGTGAAGAACGGTGTGCTGGCCGACGTTGCGCCCAGCATCCTGCACATCATGGGACTTCCCCAGCCGGCAGAGATGACCGGACACGACCTGATTGAAGACTAAGCGCCGCGTGCGCCTCAAGTCCGGGCGGGCCCGAAGCAGTCAGAAACTGCTCCGGGCCCGCTGCTTTGTAGCTGGACCGTTGCGCGGACTACGGGCCTTAGCCCCGTAAAAACTGGCCTTAGCCCCGTCGCGACGGGGCTAAGGC
>OHFP01000307.1_pt1 | contig 27856 bp, 20 predicted proteins | sample 1567591 | NCBI WGS metagenome assembly OHFP01 (sample SAMEA3879547, study PRJEB24766) | human gut metagenome | biome: human-associated habitat; feature: feces | place: USA | collected 1985/1987 | reverse complement strand
TATATTAAAATCAATACATTGCAGTGATTCCATCACCCCAAATGTCAACTAGGCCAATTTCCGAAAAGCTGTTGTTTTGAGGATGTGCTACTCGGCAAGCTGAACATGATGAACAGCAGGATTCCAGCATAAAAAGAAAAGCAGCCGCCCCGAGGCAACTGCTTGAAATTCAGAGTGATTCCGGCGCGATTCGAACGCGCGACCCACAGCTTAGAAGGCTGTTGCTCTATCCAGCTGAGCTACGGAACCGATACCCTTCCTTCGCGGAAGACTGCAAAGATAATCAAAATCCTTTACAAGCCGCGCCGTCCGCGCCAAAACTTTTTGAAAACCACATCGGCAGAACACTTGCCCCCCCCCCGCAGCGCAAGCCTCATCCTCCGGCCTCTACACCAGCTCGATTCCTGCGTTCCGGCAGGCCGTGCGCATCTCCACAGGCCAGATGCTGCTCTGGATTTCGCCGATGTGGGCCTTGCGCAGCAGGAACATGCAGAGCCGCGACTGCCCGATTCCGCCGCCGATGGTGCAGGGGAGCTGTCCGGAGAGCAGCATGCGGTGGAACATCAGCTCCTGCTTCCATTCCTCGCCCCTTTCCGCCAGCTGCAGCCGCAGCGCCGCCTCGTCCACCCGTATTCCCATGCTCGAAAGCTCGAAGGCGCACTCCAGTACGGGATTCCATACCAGCAGGTCGCCGTTGAGACCGGGAAGTCCGTCCTCTCCGGGAGAACTCCAGTCATCGTAGTCGGCAGCGCGGCCGTCGTGCGGCTTCCCGTCGGAGAGACGCCCTCCTATGCCTATGATGAACACCGCACCGTGCTTCTTCACGATATGCAGTTCCCTTTCCTTGGGCGGCAGCCCGGGGTACATCTGCAGCAGTCGCTCCGAGTGTATGAACAGTATTTCGTCCGGCAGGATAGGCTCGATTTGAGGGAACTCCACGAATATGCGGTTCTCGGTGACCTTGACGGCCTCGTATATGCGGCGTACGGTGCGTTTCAGGAAGCCGATGCTCCTGTCTTCGCGGCGCACGGCCTTCTCCCAGTCCCACTGGTCCACATAGATGGAGTGGATGTTGTCCAGCTCTTCGTCCGGCCGCAGCGCGTTCATGTCTGTGTATATGCCCCGTCCGGGCGGAACTCCCATCTCCGCGAGCTTGAGCCGCTTCCATTTCGCGAGCGAGTGCACAACTTCGGCCCTCTTTTCGCCCATGTCCTTTATCGGGAAGCTCACGGGCCGTTCAGTTCCGTTGAGTTCGTCGTTCAGTCCTGTCCCCGACAGCACTGCCATCGGAGCTGTCACCCTGAGCAGGGCGAGCTGGGCGGCAAGATTCTCCTGGAACATGTCCTTGACGCACTTTATTGCTTTCTCTGTCTCTTCCACGCTTCCCAGGAGGTTGCGGTAGCCTTTCGGGAGTATGAGCTGCATATTATCTTTTTCTTCTGACTGTCAACGTAATGTAGGAGACCGCCCCTGTCAGCAGGACCACTATGGCATGCATCTCGTGGTTGAGCGTCGCCGCAAGTATGCCCGTCTCCCAGCTTGCGCCGTAGAGCGTCTGTAGCGCGAGCGCCACGAGGTAGTGGTAGGCTCCGATGCCTCCGGGCACCGGAATCACCGAGGCGAAATTGCCCACCGACGAGATGAAGAGCGCGTCGATGAAGCCGAGGTGCGAGAGCGCCGGCACGGCCTGGAACACAGACCAGGTCATCAGCAGGTACATGGTCCAGATTCCGACGGTACACAGCAGGAACATCCATTTGTCCGGAATCTGCGCGAAGCTCGCGATTCCCTTCCAGAGTCCGGCGGCGGCTCCGGCTATCTTTCCGCAGACGCGGCTTTTCTTCCTGAAACGCCAGACCGCCCACGCCAGCGCGACAAACGCCGCAGCGGGAATCAGCAGCCACCATGCAGAAGCCGAACGCCCGAGCAGGGGATGCCAGATGTTCTCCACGAAGAAACCTCCGAAGCTTTTCCATTTCAGCGCCAGGGCCAGCAGGAACAGCAGGCCGACGGCAAGGAAATCCCATGCCCTTTCGCAGACTATGGTTCCGAATGCCTTGTCGTAGCCGAGACTCTTCGAGCTGATGTAGCCGCAGCGCACGAATTCACCGGCTCCGGGCAGCACCACGTTGGTCAGGTTGCCGACGTTGGCGGCGTCCCATGCGTCGATGCGCCTGACCCCGGGGTCCAGCGGCAGCATCATCGCCCTCCACCGCTCCTCCCTGAAAATGAGGGCAATCACGGACACGGCGAGGAACAGGACTGCGTAGCCCCAGCGTATCTCCCTGAGGCCCTCGCCGAAGGCCTTCCAGTCTATCCCCCTGAGCGCGAAATAGACCAGTGCGCCGGCAAGCGCCAGCGAGAGCAGATATTTTATCGTGTTGCCGAGCTTTTTGTTCATTCCTGCAGCCGCCTTGTCTGATGCGGCTCGCGAATTTACGATATTTATATTAATTTTGTAATCTTATGAAATCTATACTTGGCATAGGCAACGCACTCACCGACATTCTTGCCGTCCTTCCCGACGACAGCCTTCTGAACACCTTCCACCTCCCCAAAGGGAGCATGCAGCATGTGGACATGAAGACCGGCGACGGCATCTGGGCCGCGCTCAAGCCCCTGGGCGTGAAATACGTGGCCGGAGGTTCGGCGGCCAACACCATCACCTGCACCGCGATACTCGGAATGCCTTCGGGCTTCATAGGCAAGATAGGCGACGACGAGCTGGGAGAGCTCTTCAAGAGCGACCAGGAGCAGTACGGGGTCAGGACCCGGCTGCTGAAGAGCCCGCATTCAAGCGGACGCTCCATGGTCTTCGTGAGCGGCGGAAATGCCGAGCGCACCTTTGCGGTATACCTGGGGGCCGCCCTTGACCTGGTTCCCGATGACCTCCGGCCGGAATGGTTCGAAGGCTACGACTACTTCCATATCGAGGGCTATCTGGTGCAGAACCAGGACCTCGTGCGCAGGGCGGTGGAGTATGCCCGTCAGGCCGGCTGCCTGATTTCCATCGACATGGCCTCGTACAACGTGGTCGAGTCCAACCAGGCCTTCCTCCACGACATCGTGGATAAGTACGTGGACATAGTCTTCGCCAACGAGACGGAGGCCAGGTCCTTCACCGGGATTCCCGACCCCGCGAAGGCGCTCGACGAAATCGCGAAGATGTGCAGCATCGCCGTGGTCAAGGTCGGAAAGGACGGCAGCATGATAAAGTCCGGCGACGAGAATCACTTCATCGAGGCTTGGCCCGCCGACACCATCGACGCCACGGGAGCCGGCGACACATACGCCGCAGGTTTCCTGTACGCGCATTCCCTCGGTCTGCCGCTCAAGGTCTGCGGTGAGGCCGGCTCCATAATAGCCGCCAAGGTGGTCGAGGTGATAGGCACCAAGATAGACATCCCCCGCTGGAAGGTTGCCAAGCGGGAGCTGCGCGAGCTTATTGCTTCGGTCTCCCCGAAATGACGAATCTTCTGAAATATCTGGTCCGCAGGATGGCACTGGCGAAGAACGGAAGCAAGGTCTCCCAACGCATGCTTCCCCTGGAGTCGGTGAAGTCTGCGGCCGTCTTCATAGATTCCGGGCTGCCGGGCGCGGACGCCGCAGAATCGGCGGTCAGGAAGTTCTTCTCGGCGCGGAATATCGGACTTCTGCTGCTGCGTCCCGACAGTGCGCAGCTCAACTATGCCGGCTTCATGCGCCGGCGTTTCAGGATTCCTGCGGGTACGGGGCGCGGCGAGGACCTTTTCATCTCCCTTTCCGACGACCCCGGCAATTTCGCGTCGGAGTTCGAGGCGAGGTGCAGCCCGGCAAGGTTCAAGGTGGGACGGGTCCGGCTGACCGGGGAGATTTTCGACCTTTGTGTCGGTCTGCCCGAAGGCGGGCAGGCCGACCAGGCCGCAGTGTTCGAGACCATATCTGAATATTTGCTCAAGATAAAATGAACAACTCACTTAGTAAATACCTTCTTGTCGGCCTCAAAGGCATAGGCATGGGTGCGGCGGATGTGATTCCCGGCGTCTCCGGGGGCACGATAGCCTTCATGACAGGAATCTACGAGGAGCTCGTGGGCTCCATCAACAATATCAACGGGACTGCCGTGAAGCTGCTTTTCAAGGGCAGGTTCCGGGATTTCTGGAAGCATATCAACGGAAACTTCCTGATTTCGGTAGTCGCCGGAATCCTCATCAGCATCATGTCTCTGGCCAAGCTGATGACCTATCTGCTCAGCCATCTGCCGGTTCCGACCTGGGCGTTCTTCTTCGGCCTCATAGTGGCTTCCTCGGTCTTCATCCTGAGGGACATCAAGGCATGGAAGCTGAAGGACGGGCTGATGCTGGTTCTCGGAATCGTCCTCGGCGTGGTGGTCTGCACCCTGTCGCCGACGGAGACTCCGGATGCGCTGTGGTTCATCTTCCTTTCGGGCGCGATAGCCATCTGCGCGATGATACTGCCCGGCATCAGCGGCAGTTTCATCCTGCTGATTCTCGGCAAGTATGAGTTCATGCTGTCGACGCTCACGAAGATTCTGTCGGGTGACGGAGTGGCCCTGGACTTCGCTATAGTGGTGATTTTCATCCTCGGGGCGCTTGTCGGCATACTCGCATTCTCCAAGTTCCTGCACTGGCTGCTTGCGCGCTACCACAGGTCCACCCTGCTCGTGCTGGCCGGTTTCATCATAGGCTCCCTTGTGAAGGTCTGGCCGTGGAGCGACATGGCCACGGTCACGGAGGCCCAGCTCCTGCGCACCGGCTCCATAGCCGAAATCGACATGCAGGTTCCCGCCGCAGTCATCTGCTGCATTGTCGGCGCCGCCCTGGTGACCGTGCTCGAGCTTATCGCCCTGCGGAAGGAGCGGAAGTAGCGAGCCTCCTGCGGAGATATTTGGCTAGGCTCGTGTCTATCCCCATCTTATGGGCGAGTCGGGTCTTGCGCACTGCGAGGTTGGATTCGGAGATGCCCAGTATGGTGCAGACGGCGCCGTTGGGATAGCCGCAGCAGGTGAGTGCGATCAGGTGCAGGTCGTCGTCCTGCAGGGCGGGGAAGTCTGCGGAGAGCTTCTTGAGGAAGCTCGGGTAGGCGGTCTCTATCATCGCGGCGGCGTTGCGCGGGGAGTTCATGTCCATGATGAAGCCGCGTGCGACCTCGAGGGCCTCGTCCATGAAATGCCTGGGGTTGGAGCTGCGCGAGTCGTAGATGTTCACGATGTCCTGCATCGCCTTGCGGGCCATGCTGTAGTACCGCATTAGCTCCTGGTTCGAGCTGGACTGCCGGGTGAGCATGGCTTCGAGTTCCTTGCGGGTTTCTTCCTCCTGCTGCTTCTCGAGTTTGAGTGCGTCGGCCTCGGAGGCCTTGGACTTCAGGTCGAGCTCGAGGCGTGAAGCGGTGTCGTGGAGCTTGCGGGCGATGCCGGTCTGCCTGTCGATTTCGGCTTTCTGGCGCCTGAGCAAGCGCCGGAGCAGGAAGAAGACGCTGCCGGCCGCGAGGGAGAGCACGCTGAAGACGGCAACGAGGACGAGGATCCTGTTGTTGCGCTTGTAGAGCTCCTCCCTGAGTACGGAGTTCTCATACTTCTTCTCCACCTCCACGAGCTGGGCGTCGTATGACGCTTGTTTCATTTCGTCTGCAATTCTATCGGATTCAGCCTGATATTCAAAGGCTTCCTGCCAATTGTCTTCGGCCGAGGCGATGTCAGAATGAAGAGAATAGAAAATCAGACTGTCGTATTGCGTGTTCAAAGGAAGTTTTGATGAGATGGCTCTTGCAGAATCCAGTTTGCCTTGCCAGACATAACTTTGCGCACAATTATTGAGAATGGTAACGTACATATCTCTTTCTATGCTGTTTTGAGGATTCTCTCCTAAAATCGAAATCGCTTCATTGGCAACCGTGACGACAGAACGGTAATCCTCCTTTAATTCATAGATGTGGGTCAGCAGTTCGTAACCGGAAAGCAGACAGATACGGTCTGCGTATTTGTCGGCTATATTGAAACTTTCCTTCAAATATTTTTCAGAAACATCTATAGAATCAACCAGCAGGTAGGCTCGGGATAAGGCGAGCAGAGTATGCATGATTCTATTTTCATTATTGATGCTTTTAAAGCACTCTAAAGATTTCAGGTAATAATTGACCGCTTCCTGACCGTTTATGATGCTTACTTGGTAAACCTCCCCAATTCTTGAATTCAGTATTCCCATTTGCTCTTTATCGTCACAAAGCACGGCTATGGATTCCGCCTCTTTGTAGGATTCCAGTGCGTTTGTCGGTTCGAACCTTTCTTCATAGACTGCGCCTTGCATCATCAGGGCGCGAGCCAGTCGGTTGTCCGGCCCTTTCTTTCTGTAATAATCTACGACCTTAAAAATAGCTGAATCCTGTGCGACAGGGAAGTAGCTTTTGTATTTGGCTTCTGTCGTGAGCAGATTATAGAAATTTCGGTTAGGTCTGTTGAGATTAACGTTGTCGTCTATTGCGGCCAACGTATCGAGAGCAGCTTCCGGCTGTGCCATCACTAAAGCGTCCGCAGCATCAAGAATCGACCTGATCTCTTTATTTTGACTGGAACAGGCAGCCGAAGCCAGCAATAGGATGGTTGCAATGACAAGAAGGAAAAACCTGGAATTGATGGCGTTTTTCATGTTGCTGAAATATGACTTGCTTTCTGACGGCTGCATGAGCATATTGCCAATGTCGGCAGCAACGTTGCCGCTACGATAATAAGGAAACGTCGGAAACATCTGTGACATATCATGATGCCAAATTAAAAATTTTTACGCAAGATTATTCTTTCTTGCTTGAAATCAAAGAGTTGTTGTTCTACATGTAATTTTCACAAATATTCTCATGATTTTATGTTAATGGTCTGGGCTATAATACTTTATATGACTTTATCGGGACGTTTACCTGTAATTATTTTTCTCTTGTGTATAATCTTCAAAGCAAATATTTTTACCTCGACAAAATTTTTAAGCCATGAAGAAAGAACTGATGATTTGCGCCATGCTGGCGCTGGCCGCGGCGGCTGCGCCGGCCGTTGCGGGCGATTTTGCGACGGACAACCGCACTTCGGTGAGGCTTTACGGGGGCATGGGAGCAAACGGCCCATACGTCCGGAGTTCCGAGGTCGCGCCTGAAGGTTTCGTGGATGTGTCGTATGACCGCACCGGTTTCGCGGTTTACGGTTTCTCCGTGTCCCGCGACCTGCTCCCGAGGCTTGCGCTCGAGCTCGACGTCCAGAACGCCTATCGCAACACCTTTCCTGCTATGGCGGATTATGGGGAAATTACGGGCTCTGACTATCAAGATTTTGGGATCCAGGACATTCCTGCTATCAAGGATTACATAGACGGTCTGATAGCCGAGGACGGCAATCCCTCCACCGACTGGCTCCGCTACAATTCTCTCGCGGTGACCTTGCGGCCCGTGTTTCATGTCATCAACACCATTCCGCACCGTCTCTCGGTCTACGCCGGGGTGGGTTTCCATGTGACTGACGAGGTCGGGTTCCAGGTGTCCTGCTTCCTTCCGTCTTCGCCGTCGGTGAATCCCGGGGAATATTGGACGGAACATCGTCAGTACCACATGGTCGGCCTTGCGGGGGCCGCGGGCGTGCGCTACGAGTACAGCTTCGCCGAGCATTATATGGTCGGCATTGACCTCGGCGCAGCGTTCAACGACAGCGAGGCGGACTGGCACAAGGAGTCCTCGCGCCTCAACTGGTGCGACTATCGGGCGCTGCTCTATCTCGGATTCCGGTTCTGACGCCGGTCCTGACGCCGGTTCGGATTCAGGTTCAGGTTCAGGCTCCGGCTCAGGCTCCGGCGCAGGCTCAGACAGGATATTGACGTAACGGATAAGTTGGATTATGATTCTGACGCCGGCCGATAAAAAAAGCCAAGGACAGGGCCGCGAGACAGATGTGCCTCTCAACGCCGCCGGATGTTGATTTTGCAGAATCCTCTATGCTTCATTAAGGTTCCAAAGTCCGACTGAAGCACAGGGGATTTTCCCTAATCTGCAGCAGGCATCGCTCAAAACGCATTTTTGGAAAAAGCACTGTGCCTGACTTTTTGGATTGCATGTGAAATAGCTCGGGAAATGGCCCGGTAGACTTGCCCGGCGCCTGTCTTCCGCATCGCCGACACATTGCTGATGCGGATTTAAGAATCATCTCCCGGAGCGCGTCCCGGAAGCCCGCAGAACTCCCGGCAATCTTTCTGGATGCCCGGCAAACTGCCCGACAAACTGCCCGGCAAACTGCTCGCAAACTGACCCGGCGAACTGATCCGGAACTGTCCGACAAACTGACCCGGCAACCCTCTTGGGGCAGCCGGTCAGCGGCGTCCTGAAGCGCAGATCCGCAGACTGATTCCGGGAAACTTGTGAGCGGCGCGATTATTCCAGCACCAGCTCCACGGGGCAGTGGTCGGAGCCGAAGACTTCGTTGTGGATTTCGGTGGAGACGATGCGGCTGCGGAGCTGCTCGCTGACCAGGAAATAGTCGATGCGCCACCCCACGTTGCGCTCGCGTGCCCGCATGCGGTATGACCACCAGGAATATTTGGCCTCGCCGGGATGCTGCCAGCGCCAGCTGTCGCAGAAGCCCGAGTCCAGCAGCTCGCTCATCTTGCCCCTCTCCTCGTCGGAGAAGCCCGCGTTGAAATGGTTGGTCGCGGGATTCTTGAGGTCTATCTCCTCATGCGCCACGTTCATGTCGCCGCAGACCACGACCCCTTTCCTGGCCGCCAGGCCTCCGAGGTAGGCGCGGAAGGCGTCCTCCCACTCCATCCTGTATCCCAGCCGCTTCAGCCCGTCCTGCGAGTTGGGTGTATAGACATTCACCAGATAGAAGTCCGGCATTTCCAGGGTGATTACGCGGCCCTCCCTGTCGTGCTCCTCAATCCCTATGCCGTAGCCGGCTCCGAGGACCGGCACGCGGCTGTAGATGCAGGTGCCCGAATAGCCCTTCTTCTCGGCATAGTTCCACCACGATCCGTAGCCTTCGAACTCGAGGTCTATCTGTCCCTGCTGGAGCTTGGTCTCCTGCAGGCAGAAAAAGTCGGCGTCCAGCGCCCGGAAGGCTTCGGCGAATCCCTTTCCGGCAACCGCCCTGAGCCCGTTCACGTTCCAGCTGATGAATTTCATAAAATCGGTTTCTTGCGTTCAGTCAACCGGCGAAGATAACGAATATAACTCATTATTTAGTATATTCGCAATCTAAGTTTTCAGGATATGAGAGATTTCAGACTGACGAATACCCTTTCCCACAGGAAGGAGCTTTTCGTGTCGGTGCATCCGGGACATGTGGGCATGTACGTGTGCGGCCCCACGGTCTACGGCGACGCCCACCTCGGGCATGCACGGCCGGGAGTGACCTACGACGTGCTCTTCAAGCTTCTGCGCCATCTCGGCTACAAGGTGCGCTACGTGCGCAACATCACCGACGTGGGCCATCTGGAGCACGACGCCGACGAGGGGGAGGACAAGATAGCCCGCAAGGCCAGGCTGGAACAGCTGGAGCCCATGGAGGTCGTGCAGACCTATACCCTGCGCTACCACGAGGCGATGCGCCTGCTCAACGTGGCGCCGCCCTCGATTGAACCCCGCGCGTCAGGCCACATCATAGAGCAGATAGAGGCGGTGAAGAAGATTCTCGATGCGGGATACGCCTACGAGAGCAACGGAAGCGTGTATTTCGATGTGGAGAAATACAACCGGGACTATCATTACGGAGTGCTTTCCGGACGCAATCTCGAAGACACGCTCGAGGGCACGCGCAGCCTTGACGGCCAGTCCGACAAGCGCAACCCCTACGATTTCGCCCTCTGGAAGAAGGCCGGGCCCGAACATATCATGCGCTGGCCGTCTCCCTGGAGCGACGGTTTCCCCGGCTGGCATCTCGAATGCTCGGTGATGGGGGAGAAATACCTCGGCCGCGAATTCGACATCCACGGCGGCGGAATGGACCTGATCTTCCCCCACCATGAATGCGAGATAGCCCAGAACCAGGCGTCGCGCGGCACCGGCGGCGTCCACTACTGGGTGCACAACAACATGATCACCATCAACGGCCAGAAGATGGGCAAGTCGCTGGGCAACTTCATCACCCTGCCGCAGCTCTTCTCCGGCGACCATCCCAAGCTGGAGCAGGCCTACACTCCCATGACCATACGCTTCTTCATCCTCCAGGCCCATTACCGCAGCACCCTCGACTTCTCCAACGAGGCCCTGCAGGCGGCGGAGAAAGGCCTGAAGCGCCTGATGCAGGCCGCGAAAGACCTGTATGCGATGGCCGGGGCCGCAGCCCCTTCATGGCCCTACGGCGAGGAGGAAATCGGAATCGCCCCCGAGAGCTGCAACGCCTCATCGCCCGGGGTCAGGGCGGTGTTCGACGGAGTCTATGACGCCCTTTGCGACGACATGAACACTCCGATTGCGCTTGCCCATATCTCCGAGGCGGTGCGACTGGTGAACTGCGCCAAGGCCGGGCAGCTGAAACTGTCGCAGGAGGATCTCGGCACTCTGGTGCGCCTCTTCGACGACATAGTGTTCGGCGTGCTCGGACTCAGGGACGAGGAGCTTTCCGAGGGAGGTTCTGGCAAGGTGATTTCCGGACTCATGGAAATGGTACTCGACCAGCGCGCGAAGGCGAAGGCTGCCAAGGACTGGACTACTTCGGACCACATCCGTGACGCCCTCAAGGCCCTGGGCATCCAGGTCAAGGACACCAGGGACGGCGCCGAATGGACCTTCATCGAATAGGATTCAGACGATGATGCTTCCGAGGAAGAGTTCCATCCCGGAGGCGGACATATTGCGGCGGCGGGCATAGTCCTCCGCCGTTTTTGCGTCTATGCCCCTGATTTCGGGGTAGAATGCATCGGGATGCACGAAGATGAGCCCGCAGATGCTGGCGTCGGGCGACATTGCGCAGCTTTCGGTAAGGCTGATGCCCAGCTTGCCGGAATCCGGAAGCAGACGGAGAATGTCCCTCTTGAGGGAGTGGTCGGGGCAGCTCGCATAGCCTGCGGCGGGCTTGATGATCCGGGCGGCCGTATCCTGCGGCAGCTTCCGTTTCAGCCGCCCGTCGATCCAGGAGGATGCGGCTTCCGCCAACGTGACCCTCGCGGCCCTCTCCATCAGGGCGTCATAGTCGCTTTCCGGGGGAGCGCCTGCAGCATGGACGCTGACGGCGAACATGCCTGCAGGGGAGCCGAAGCCGTATTCCACGGGCGCCACGAAGTCGCAGAGCGACCTGTGCTGTCCGTCGGGCTGGCGCAGCATGGGCAGGCGGAAGCTTCCGCAGATTATTTCGTCGCCGTCGCTGCGGCAGGCATCGAACCTCATGCCCAGCATTATCCTGCATCTTCCCTCCCTGACCATCCTGTCAATGGCCGCCACCGCATCGGCGTTGAGCTTCACGGCGGCTTCGTCCTGCCTCTCCCTGATTCCGAGGCTGGTGTAGAACAGCCTCCAGTCGAAGTAGGGCAGAACCTCCCTGATGTCCAGTTCCGCCACGGGCATGTCATCGAAGAACTTCCCGCGCAGGAAGGTTCCGGAAGGGAAGGGGGCGGGGATGGCGGCGACGTTCTTTCTGCCGGAATGCGCTTCGAGGTAGAGCCGCCTGAGCTTTTCCTGCTCTTCGTGCTGCAGTTTCTCGCATTCTTCGCGGGAGGAGACCAGCCGGCCGGCCAGCACTGCGCTGGAGGATGCGTCGGCGCCGTAGAATACGTGGCCGTAAAGCGGGGCGAGCCTGACCGCTGTGTGCAGGGCGGAGGTGGTTGCGCCCCCGACTATCAGGGGAGTGTCCATGCCTCTCGCCGACATCTCGCGGCAGAGGGCCTCCATCTGTGACAGCGACGGGGTTATGAGCCCGCTTACGCCTATTATGTCGGCCCGGAGCTCCGCCGCCTTGTCGAGTATCGCCTCCGCCGGGACCATGACTCCCATGTCTTGGACTTCGAAGCCGTTGCATCTCATCACGATGCCCACAATGTTCTTGCCTATGTCGTGCACGTCGCCCTTTACGGTCGCGAGCAGCACGAGTGGCCGGCGATGCGCAGCTGAGTCATCCTGCCCGCCTTCTTCGAGGTAGGGCTGGAGTATGTCCACGGCGTCCCGCATGACCTTTGCGGACTTGACCACCTGCGGCAGGAACATGCGCCCTCCGGCGAAGCGTTCGCCCACTGCGGCCATTCCTGCCATCAGCGGGCCCTCTATGACGTCCACCGCCTTTCCCGTGATGGCGAGGCATTCGAGCACGTCATCCCTGAGGCTTGCCGAGCCTCCGTTGACCAGAGCCTTCTCCAGACGCTCTCCGGCGGGGAGCCCGTCTTCCGGGGCTGTAGCCTTGTCCGCTGAGCCTGCGTCCTTCCCCCGCTCCGCGCGGCTCCGGATTATGGCTGCCATGTCAATCAGCCTTTCCGTGGCTCCGGGGTCGCTGTCGAGTATCACGTCGCTCACGCACTTCAGCAGCTCCGGTTCGATTTCGTCATAGACCTTGAGCATCGCCGGGTTGACTATGCCCATGTCCAGCCCTGCGGCTATGGCATGGTACAGGAACACCGAGTGCATGGCCTCCCTGACCTCGTTGTTGCCCCTGAAGGCGAACGACAGGTTGGAGATGCCTCCGGAGGTCAGCGCCCCGGGAAGCTCGGCCTTTATCCATCTGACGGATTCTATGAAGTCCACGGCGTAGCGCGAGTGTTCCGCAATGCCGGTTCCTACCGAAAGCACGCCGGGGTCGAAGATTATGTCGCAGGGCCTGAATCCCAGCCTTTCCGTGAGCAGCCGGTAGGCGCGGGCGCAGATTTCGGTCTTCCTTCCGAAGCTTGTGGCCTGCCCCTGCTCGTCGAATGCCATCACCACCACGGCGGCTCCCAGCTTCCTGGCCTCCCGGGCTTTCCTCAGGAAACTTTCTTCTCCCTCCCTGAGGGAGATTGAGTTCACGATGCACTTTCCCTGGGCGTTCTTGAGTCCGGCCCGGATGGTGTCCCAGTGGGAGGAGTCCACCATTATCGCCGCCCTGGCGACTGACGGCTCGTTGGACACATGGCGCAGGAATTTCTCCATCTCGGCGCAGGAGTCGAGCATCGCGTCGTCCATGTTCACGTCCATTATCGAAGCTCCGCTTTCAAGCTGCGCGGCGGCCGCCTCGAGGGCCTGGGCATAGTCGCCTGAGGCTATGAGTCTTGCGAATTTCCTGGAACCGGCGACGTTGGTCCTTTCGGCTATGTTGGTGAAGTTCCTGCTACGGTCGATGGTGACGGCTTCGAGTCCGCTCACGTGCAGGCAGTCCGAAGCCTTGGGCCGAGGTCTGCAGGGGCAGTCCCTTACGGCGGCGGAGATGGCGGCTATATGCTCCGGAGTGGTTCCGCAGCAGCCTCCGACTATGTTCAGCAATCCCTCACGGGCGAGTGCCCCGAGCTGTGCGGACATCTCAGCGGGCGTCTGGTCGTAGTTCCCCATCTCGTTGGGCAGCCCTGCGTTCGGGTACAGGCTGACCGCGCATTCTGCCCATGAGGCCACGTCCCTGGCGAGGGGTGCCAGCTCTTCGGCCCCGAGCGAACAGTTGAGTCCGAACGAGAGCGGCGCGGCATGCCCGACCGAGCGGTAGAAGGCTTCCATGGTCTGCCCGGTGAGGGTTCTGCCGCTCCGGTCGCTCACGGTCGCCGAAATCATCAAGGGGCGGCGCAGCGACGGGTCGGTTTCGGCCAAGGTTTCCAGCGCATAGATGGCCGCCTTGGCGTTGAGCGCATCGAAGCAGGTCTCCAGGAGTATGATGTCGGCGCCGCCTGCAATCAGGCCGCGCAGCTGTTCCTCGTATGCCGAAGCCATCTCATCGAAGCCTATTTGCCTGAATGCGGGGTCGGAGATGTCCTGGGCTAGGGTGAGCGACTTGGATGTAGGCCCGACGCTGCCTGCCACCCAGACCTTGCGCGGGGCTTCGTCGGCGGACTTGCGTGCCAGGCGCGCGGCCTGGAGGGCCATTTCGTAAGCCCTGTCGGCGCAGCCGTATTCGCTCTGGGAAATCCTGTTGGCCGAGAAGGAGTTGGTCTCTATGATGTCGGCTCCGGCATCGATGTATGCCCTGTGGATGGAGCTGATGACCTCCGGTCGCGTGAAGTTGAAGCTCTCGCTGTTGCCGCTCAGCCCGTTGCGCTGGAGCATCGTACCCATAGCCCCGTCGAGTATGAGTATCCTTTTGTAAAGGAGGTCGCGTATGTCATCCATGTCCTAGAAGCAGTCTCTGAGTATTCCGATGATGTTGTCCGCCCTGCCCATGGTGTAGAAATGCACGGCAGGCACTCCGTGCGCGAGCAGGTCCCTGCACTGCATCGTGCACCATTCGCGGCCTATGTCGTAGCAGGCCTGCCTGTCATCGCTGTGGGCCTCGATTTCGCGGGTCAGCTCCTGGGGGATGTCAATCGAGAAGGTCTCGGGCAGCAGCCTTATCTGCCTGTAGCTCGAGAGCGGCTTGAGCCCAGGTATTATGGGGACATTGATTCCCGCCGCGCGGCATTTGTCGCGGAAGTCGTAGAAGACCTTGTTGTCGAAGAACATCTGGGTCACTATGTAGTCGGCCCCGGCGTCCACCTTGCGCTTCAGCATCTCGATGTCGTGCTCGAGGTTGGGAGCCTCGAAATGTTTCTCGGGATAGGCTCCGACCCCTATGCAGAAGAAAGCGTCGCCTCCGAGCTTCTCGTGTTCGAAGCCGTGTACGGCGCGCACTAGCTCGTCGGCGTGGCTGTAGCCTCCCGGCTCGGGCGTGAAGCGCTTCTCGCCGGTGGTGCAGTCGCCCCTGAGGGCAAGTATGTTGCTTATGCCCATGAAGTGCAGGTCCTGAAGCTGGAATTCTATCTGCTGGGCGGTCGCCCCTCCGCAGATCAGATGGGGCACGACCTCGACCTTGAACTCCGACTGTATGACCCCGCAGACCGCGCTTTCGCTGATTCTCCGCCTGACCAGCCGCCGGACATAGCTGCCGTCGGGGCGCAGGGTGTATTCCACCTCATCGCGGTGGCAGGTGATGTTGATGTATTTCGGGCTGAATTCCATGAACGGGCGTATCTCGTCCAGGAGCTCGTCTTTCGTGAGCCCGGTCAGAGGCGGCACTATCTCAAGTGAAGGATAGGGCTTTCTGCTGGATGCGAGTATTTCGGAGACCTTCATGGGCCGGCTCTAGTTCTTGTGGGTCATTATGTCGAGTATGAGGCTGTCCGTCTCGTTCATCCCGTCGCGGCCTATGGTCGTGAGGTTGCGTATGCACCTGTCGATGTCATCGTCGATGATGCCTTCCAGCGAGCTGACGCATTCATGCTCCATCGCCATCATCGCGGAAAGCACGGCGGTGGACACCCCGCTGGTGATTTTCAGGGCGCAGCTGGGCTTGGCTCCGTCGCATATCATTCCGGTGAGGTTGGCTATCATGTTCTTGACGGCGCTGCAGATTTCAGGGTAGCCTCCGCCCATCAGGTAGGTTATCCCGCAACTGGAGCCTGTGGCGGCGACCACGCATCCGCAGAGGGCCGAGAGGCTTCCGAGGCTCTGCTTGATGTAGATTGCCGTGAGGTTGCTCAGCGTCAGCGCACGGATGAGCTGCTCTTCGTCCGCCTTGCGCTCCTCCGCATATATGACCACCGGCACCGTGGCGGCTATTCCCTGGTTGCCGGAGCCGGAATTGCTCATCACCGGAATCTTCTCGCCGGCCATCCTGATGTCGCAGGCCGCGGAGGTGTAGGAGAGTATGCGGGTGAAGGTGCTTTCGCCCATGGTCTGCCTTTCCAGGCTGTTCTTCATTATCTTGCCCAGGTTGTGGCCGTAGTCACCCTTGAACGAGCGCTCGGCAGCCGCCTTGTTGAGCCTGCCCGCCTCAAGGATGAAGCTGAGTTCCTCCACGGGGGTTCCGGTGGCGAACTCCCAGACTTTGGCGAGGCTGAGTTCCGGGTCGGCGTTGCTGCCGTCGCTCTCATGTGAGGTGCCGTCCTCGTCCAGAAGCACGGAGCCGTCCTTTTCGACCCTGGTGAAATGCGTGTGGCTTCCCGAAATCACGGCGACGGCCTCATGTTCCCCGCTGCGGGCATGTATCTCTATATAGAGCTTCGCCGGCGCGTCCTTCTTCAACGAGATGAGCGTCCTGCCTTCGGCGATGTACTCCTTTCCCTTTTCCACGGCTTCGGGATTCACGTCCCTGAGCACTTCGAGTCCGTATTCCGAGCGTCCGACCAGGGCCCCGAGGGCTATGGCTATCGGAAGGCCCGTCATTCCGGTGCCCGGAATCCCTACGCCCATGGCGTTCTTCAGGATGTTCGCGCTGAGGATGGCTTCTATGCTTTCGGGGGTCTTTCCGAGGGTTTCGGCCGCTCTGGCGACACACAGGGCCACGGCAACGGGCTCGGTGCACCCAATTGCCGGCACGACTTCTCTCTTTATCAGGGAGATAATCCGCTTGCGTTCGGTTTCAGAAATCATATCTGCCAAAATTAAGGATTTTGGCAGAATAATAAAAGAAAAACGGGCTCCGTGATGGGAGCCCGTCCTTCGGTATCTCAGTCTTGCGACTACAGTTCGTTGAGTTCCTGGGTGAGTTCGTCCTTGCGGCCCACGATGATGTCCTGGTAGGCCTTCAGACCTGTGCCGGCAGGAATCAGGTGTCCGCAGATGACGTTCTCCTTGAGGCCTTCGAGATGATCCACACGTCCGCGGATGGCCGCCTCGCTGAGCACCTTGGTGGTCTCCTGGAAGGAAGCCGCCGAGATGAAGCTGTCGGTCTTGAGGGCCGCGCGGGTGATTCCCTGGAGCACGAGCCTTGCGGTGGCAGGCTTTGCGGGACGGACCGCCATGAGGGCGAGGCCCTGGCGTCCGAGCGAATCGTTCTCGCTGCGGACCTCGCGTGCGGTCAGAATCTGGCCTTCCTCGTACTTCTGTGAGGCGCCGGGCGTCAGCACGACATATTTTCCGTAGATCTTGTCGTTCACGTCCATGAACTTCCACTTGTCCACCATCTCCTCGTTGAGGAATTCGGTGTCTCCGGGATTGGTAATCTCCACCTTGCGCATCATCTGACGCACGATAATCTCGAAATGCTTGTCGTTGATCTTCACGCCCTGGAGGCGGTATACCGCCTGGACCTCGTTCACGATGTACTCCTGTGCCTTCACGGGGCCGAGGATGTTGAGGATGTCGGAAGGAGATACTCCGCCGTCGGAAAGCCTTGAGCCGGCCTTGACGTAGTCGTTCTCCTGGACGAGTATCTGCTTGGTCAGAGGCACGAGGTAGTGCTTCTCCACACCGTACTTGTTGTGTACGATGATTTCGCGGTTACCCCTCTTTACCTTGCCCATGAGGACCTCGCCGTTGATTTCGGACAGGATTGCCGGACTTGACGGGTTGCGGGCCTCGAAGAGCTCGGTGACGCGGGGCAGACCTCCGGTGATGTCGCTGGCCTTTCCGATGGCGCGCGGAATCTTGATGATTACGTCGCCGACCTTGACCTTGTCGCCGTCCTCCATGAGGATGTGGGCGCCGACGGGCAGGTTGTACTGCCTGAGGCTTTCGCCGTTCTCGTCGGTGATGACGATGGTCGGAGCCTTGGTCTTGTCCTTGGACTCGATGATCACCTTGTCGCTCACGCTCGAGTACTCGTCGGCGCTCTCCTTTTGGAAGGTGCTGCCCTCAATCATGTTCTCGAAGCGCAGCGTACCTGCGGTCTCCACGATGGTCGTGGCGTTGTAGGGATCCCATGCGCAGATGAGGTCGCCCTTCTTCACCTTGTCGCCGTCGTTCTTGTAGAGCACGGCTCCGTAGGGAACGTCGTACTGTGAGAAGGTGATTCCGGTATTCTCGTCGACGATGCGGAGCTCGGTCATGCGGCTTACGACCACGTTCTCGGTCCTGCCGTCGTCGGTGATTCTCTCGATGGTGCGGAGCTCCTCGAAGTTGAGCACTCCGTCGTACTTGGACTCGATGGACGAATCCGCAGCTGAAGAGGATGCGGTACCGCCGACGTGGAAGGTACGGAGCGTAAGCTGGGTACCGGGCTCGCCGATGGACTGGGCGGCGATGACTCCGACGACCTCACCTTTCTCGACCATGCGGCTGGTGGCGAGGTTGCGTCCGTAGCACTTGGCGCAGACACCCTTGCGGCTTTCGCAGGTGAGCACTGACCTGATTTCGACCTGCTCGATGGGGAGGGAGTCGATGAGGTCGGCCTCTTTCTCGCGTATTTCTTCGCCGGCCTTGATGATCAGCTCGCCGGTCAGAGGGTTGAAGATGTCGTGCACGGAAGTGCGTCCGAGTATCCTCTCTCCGAGTGACTCGACCACGTCATCCTTGTTCTTGATGGCGGTTGCGATAAGTCCCCTGAGGGTTCCGCAGTCCTCCTCGGTGATGATGACGTCGTGGGATACGTCCACGAGACGGCGGGTCAGGTAGCCGGCGTCGGCGGTCTTCAGCGCGGTGTCGGCAAGACCCTTTCGGGCTCCGTGGGTGGAGATGAAGTATTCGAGCACCGACATGCCCTCCTTTAGGTTGGAGATGATGGGGTTCTCGATGATGTCCGCCCCCGAGGCACCGGCCTTCTGGGGCTTGGCCATCAGTCCTCGCATTCCGCAGAGCTGCTTGATCTGGGTGGTCGAACCACGGGCTCCGGAATCCAGCATCATGAAGACGGGGTTGAAGCCCTGCTGGTCAGCTGAAATCTGCTGGGTCACGATCTTGGTCAGCTTGTTGTCCACTGAAGACCAGAGGTCGATGACCTTGTTGTACCGCTCGTTGTTCGTGATGAAGCCGTTGTCGTAGTCGTCGCGGATGCTCGCCACCTGCTTGTAGGCCTCTTCCACGAGGGTGGTCTTCTCCTTCGGCACGATTACATCGCCGAGGTTGAAGGAGATTCCCGCGCGGAACGCCTGGTCGTATCCGAGGTTCTTGATGTCGTCGAGGAACTTCGCGGTGCGGGTCACGCCGGTGTGCTTGATTACCTCGGTGATAATCTTGCGGAGCGCCTTCTTTCCGAGGAGCTCGTTGACGAAGGGAACCTCATCGGGCACGTACTGGTTCACGATGATACGGCCAGCGGTGGTCTCCACGAGATGCTCTCCCTTCGAGGGATCCTGCTTGTCCACCGGCAGACGCACCTTGATTTTGGCGTGCATCTCGATGGCCTTCTCGTCGTATGCCACTATCACTTCCTCGGGGGAGTAGAAGCATTTGTTCTCTCCCTTCGCGCCCGGGCGTATCTTGGTGATATAGTAGAGTCCGAGCACCATGTCCTGCGAAGGCACGGTGATAGGGGCTCCGTTGGCGGGGTTGAGGATGTTCTGCGAACCGAGCATGAGCAGCTGCGCCTCCATTATGGCGGCGTTGCCGAGAGGGAGGTGCACCGCCATCTGGTCGCCGTCGAAGTCGGCGTTGAACGCCGTACAAGCGAGCGGGTGCAGCTGGATGGCCTTGCCCTCTATCATCCGGGGCTGGAAGGCCTGGATACCCAGACGGTGCAGGGTAGGCGCACGGTTGAGCAGCACGGGGTGGCCCTTCATCACGTTCTCGAGAATGTCCCAGATGACGGGGTCCTTGCGGTCCACTATCTTCTTGGCGGACTTCACGGTCTTCACGATGCCGCGCTCAATGAGCTTGCGGATGATGAACGGCTTGTAGAGCTCGGCAGCCATGAATTTCGGCAGACCGCACTCATGCATGTTGAGTTCGGGTCCGACGACGATGACGGAACGTGCGGAATAGTCCACACGCTTTCCGAGGAGGTTCTGGCGGAAGCGTCCCTGTTTGCCCTTGAGCGAGTCGGAGAGCGACTTGAGCGCCCTGTTGGATTCGCTCTTGACCGCCGAAGACTTCTTGGAGTTGTCGAACAGCGAGTCCACGGCCTCCTGGAGCATGCGCTTCTCGTTGCGGAGAATCACTTCGGGGGCCTTTATCTCTATGAGCCTCTTGAGCCTGTTGTTGCGTATGATGACCCTGCGGTAGAGGTCGTTGAGGTCGGAAGTCGCGAAACGTCCGCCGTCGAGGGGGACGAGGGGGCGGAGGTCAGGGGGGATGACCGGAATCACGTCCATGATCATCCACTCCGGACGGTTCTTGCCCTTTGACTCCTGGAACCACTTGACTACCTGCAGACGCTTGAGCAGCTCGGTCTTGCGCTGCTGCGAGGTCTCCACCAGCATCCTCTGGCGGAGCTCCCTTCCGAGCGCGTCCACGTCAATCTCCTTGAGGAGGTCGTAGATTCCTTCGGCGCCCATCTTCGCGATGAACTTCTCGGGATCCGAGTCGTGGAGGTTGGCGTTGCCGGGCAGCTTTGCGAGGATGTCGAGATATTCGTCCTCGGAGAGCAGCGTCATCTTCTCAAGCTCGCTCGCGCCGGGCTGGACCACTATGTATTTCTCATAGTATATCACGGACTCCAGCTTCTTGGCGGGAAGGCCGAGAAGCGCGGATATCTTGTTGGGAGCGGACTTGAAATACCAGATATGAGCCACGGGAACGGTCAGCTTGATGTGGCCGGTCCTCTCGCGGCGCACCTTCTTCTCGGTGACCTCGACCTTGCACCTGTCGCACACGATGCCGCGGTAGCGTATCCTCTTGTACTTTCCGCAGTAGCACTCGTAGTCCTTGGTGGGGCCGAAAATCATTTCGCAGAAGAGACCCTCGCGTTCAGGCTTATAGGTCCTGTAGTTGACGGTTTCCGGCTTCAGCACCTCCCCGCTGGAACGCGCCATGATGTCCTCGGGCGAAGCGAGCGAGATGCTGATTGTCTGGAAGTTGCTCTTCGTCTTGTTGTCTTTGTTATTGAAAATAGGCATAATTCCTTATCGTTCAAACAATTATTCCAATGTAACCTTGAGACCGAGGCCGCGAAGCTCGTGGAGCAGCACGTTGAGCGACTCCGGAATGCCTGCGGGCGGCATGGGATCTCCCTTCACGATAGCCTCGTAGGTCTTGGACCTGCCGGTCACGTCATCGGACTTGACGGTCAGGATTTCCTGGAGGGCGTTGGCGGCGCCGAAGGCTTCGAGCGCCCATACCTCCATCTCTCCGAACCTCTGTCCTCCGAACTGGGACTTTCCTCCGAGAGGCTGCTGGGTAATCAGGGAGTAGGGACCGATTGAACGCGCGTGCATCTTGTCGTCGACCATGTGGCCGAGCTTGATCATGTAGATTACGCCGACAGTCGCGGGCTGGTCGAAATAGTCGCCGGTTCCGCCATCGCGCAGACGGGTCCTTCCGAATCTGGGAACGCCTGCCTTGTCGGTGTACTCGCAGATCTCGTCGATGCTGGCACCGTCGAAGATCGGGGTGCTGAACTTGAGCCCGAGCTTTGCTCCGGCCCAGCCGAGAACGGTCTCGTAGATCTGGCCGAGGTTCATTCGCGAAGGTACGCCGAGAGGGTTCAGCACGATGTCCACGGGGGTTCCGTCCTCCAGGAAGGGCATGTCCTCCCTGCGGACGATCTTGGCCACGATACCCTTGTTTCCGTGGCGTCCTGCCATCTTGTCGCCGACCGTGATCTTGCGCTTCTTGGCGATGTAGACCTTGGCTATCTGCATGACTCCGTTGGGGAGCTCGTCGCCGACCTTGATGTTGTCCATCTCGCGCCTGCATACGGCCTGCTCGGTCTTGAGAGCTATGCAGTAGTTGTTGATGAGGTCGCGGATCAGCTCGTTGGTCTCCTTCTCGGTGGTCCACTTGTTTGAGTTGATGTTGTTGTAGTCTATGCTCTTGAGGACGTCGGCGGTGATTTTCTTGTCCTTCGGGAGTATCTCTACCCCGTAGAGGTCGGTGATTCCGGCGCTCTTCTTGTTCTTGGTCAGGACAAGGAGCTTCTGGATGAAGTCTGAATAGAGCTTCTCCGCCTTCCTGTCGTATTCCGCCTGGCGCATCTCAAGACGGGTCTTCTGCTCGTTCTTGGCGGCTCCCTTCTTGCCGGTCTCCTTGGAGAGCTTGGTGTAGAGGGCTGTCTTGATGACGGTTCCGCTGAGCGAAGGATTGGCCTTGAGGGACGCGTCCTTGACATCACCGGCCTTGTCGCCGAAGATGGCCTTGAGCAGCTTCTCCTCGGGTGAGGGGTCGCTTTCGCCCTTCGGGGTGATCTTGCCTATCATGATGTCGCCCGGCTCTATGTGCGCGCCGACGCGGACTATTCCGTTCTCGTTGAGGTTCTTGGTGGCGTCTTCGCTGACGTTGGGGATGTCGGCGGTGAGCTCCTCCATGCCGCGCTTGGTGTCACGCACCTCGGTGAGGTATTCGTCCACGTGTACGGAGGTCAGCACGTCCCACTTGACCATCTCCTCGGAGAGCACGATGGCGTCTTCGTAGTTGTATCCCTTCCAGGGCATGAATGCCACCTTGAGGTTGCGTCCGAGGGCGAGCTCGCCGTCCTGGGTCGCATATCCCTGGGTCAGCACCTGGCCCTTCACGACCTTGTCGCCCTTCCTCACGATAGGGGTGAGGGTGATGGTCGTGCTCTGGTTGGTCCTGCGGTAGATGGGGAGAGTGTAGGTGGTCTCCTCGGGCGAGAAGCTTACGAAGTTCTCGTCTTCGGTCCTGTCGTAGCGTATGCGGATTTCGTTGGCGTCCACGTAGGTCACCTCACCGCTGCGCTCGGCCACCACCTGGGTGCGCGAGTCGACGCAGGCCCTTTCCTCCAGTCCGGTTCCCACAATGGGGGCCTCGGGCTTCAGAAGGGGCACCGCCTGGCGCATCATGTTCGCGCCCATCAGTGCGCGGTGGGCATCGTCGTGCTCCAGGAAGGGAATCAGTGAGGCGGCGACCGAAGCCATCTGGTTCGGGGCCACGTCCATATAGTCCACCTCGTCCTTGGTCACTACGGGGAAGTCGGCCTCAAGGCGGCACTGGATGCGGTCCTCGAGTATGTTGCCGTCGTCATCCATCCTCACGTTGGCGAGGGATACGAGCTTGTCCTCCTCCTCTTCGGCGCTCATGTAGTGGCAGCCCTCGGCGGAGAGGTCGACCTTGCCGTCCTTGACGTCACGGTAGGGGGTCTCGATGAATCCGAGGTCGTCGATGCGCGCGTATACGCAGAGTGAGGAGATGAGTCCGATGTTCGGGCCTTCAGGAGACTCGATAGGGCAGAGCCTTCCGTAGTGGGTGTAGTGCACGTCCCTGACTTCGAATCCTGCCCTGTCCCTGCTCAGACCTCCGGGACCGAGTGCGGAAAGACGCCTCTTGTGCGTGATTTCGGCAAGAGGGTTGGTCTGGTCCATGAACTGCGAAAGCTGGCTCGTGCCGAAGAAGGAGTTGATCATCGACGACAGGGTCTTGGCGTTGATGAGGTCGATGGGGTTGAACTGTTCGCTGTCGCGGACGTTCATCCTCTCCCTGATGGTACGTGCCATGCGGCTGAGTCCTACGCTGAACTGGTTGGCGAGCTGCTCTCCGACAGTCCTTACGCGGCGGTTGGAGAGGTGGTCGATGTCATCGACGGTCGCCTTGGAGTTGATCAGCTGGATCAGGTATTTGATGATTTCGATGATGTCGGTGTTGGTGAGCACGCGCACGTCGGGGTCAATCGTCAGATTGAGCTTCTTGTTGAGGCGGTAGCGTCCCACGTTGCCGAGGTCATATCTCTTTTCCGAGAAGAAGAGCTTGTCGATTACGTCCCTTGCGGTGCTCTCGTCGGGCGGTTCCGAGTTGCGCAGCTGCTTGTAGATGTAGTTGATGGCCTCTATCTCGGTATTCGTCGGGTCCTTCTGCAGGGTGTTGAAGATGATGGCGTATTCGTTCGAGCCCACTTCATCCTTCTGGAGCAGGATAGTCTTCTCGTCGGTGTCGAGGATTGCGGCGATGGTGTCGTCATCGAGGAACTCACCTCTCTTGACGATGATTTCAATGCGCTCTACGGGGGTCACCTCTCCGGTGTCCTCGTCTATGAAGTCCTCGAATTTGGTCTTGAGTACGTTGTTGGCCAGCTTTCGGCCCTTGTTGGCTTCAAGGTCCTTGGCGGTGACGGGGATTTCGTCGGCAAGGTCGAAGATGTCTATGATGTCCTTGTCAGAGTTGAAGCCTATGGCTCTGAGCAGCGTGGTGACCGGAAGCTTCTTCTTGCGGTCGATGTACGCGTACATCACGTTGTTGATGTCGGTTGCGAACTCTATCCATGAGCCCTTGAAGGGGATGATTCTGGCTGAATAGAGCTTTGTTCCGTTGGCGTGCATGCTCTGGTCGAAGAACACGCCGGGCGACCTGTGCAACTGTGAAACGATGATTCTCTCGGAACCGTTGATCACGAAGGTGCCCGCAGGGGTCATGTACGGAATATTTCCGAGGTAGACGTCCTGCACCCTCGTGTCGAAGTCCTCGTGGTCGGGATCGGTGCACGAAAGGCGCAGCTTGGCCTTAAGGGGGACGTTGTAGGTCAGTCCTCTGTCAAGGCATTCCTCAATCGTGTACTTTGGAGGATCAATGAAGTAGTCGATGAATTCGAGCTTGTAGTTGTTCCTCGTGTCCTCGATGGGGAAAATTTCCTGGAATACCTTGAAAAGGCCTTCGTTCTTCCTGTTCTCCGGGGTGGTCTCGAGCTGGAAGAAGTCCTTGAATGACTTCAACTGCACCTCCAGCAGATCAGGATATTCCAAAATCTTGGAAGTCGCAAAATTTATTCGCTTGTTGTTGGTCTTTTTTGACATATTCTGCCTTTGGAAATAGAGAAAAATCAAATACGGAAAAAAGGTTTAGAGCCTATTGTCCCGGCTCTAAACCTGTTTGTCCCCTGGCAGGGAGAGTTGAAATTATTTAATCTCAACCTCTGCACCGGCTCCCTCAAGAGCTTCCTTGAGTGCTTCAGCCTCTGCCTTGGAAATTTTCTCTTTGATCGTGGAAGGAGCGCCGTCTACGAGATCCTTGGCCTCCTTGAGTCCGAGTCCGAGCTCAGCCTTCACAACCTTGATGACATTGAGCTTGCCCTGTCCTGCTGACTTGAGGATAACGTCAAACTCGGTCTGCTCAGCCTCGGCGGCTGCGCCGGCGCCGGCGTCACTTGAAACTACTACTGCAGCGGCTGCAGGCTCGATACCATATTCTTCCTTGAGAACCTTTGCAAGTTCCTGAACATCTTTCACAGAAAGGTTTACCAACTCTTCTGCGAGGGCTTTTACGTCTGCCATAATTCTTTTATCTTTTTAATTGTTAATATTATTCTTTTGTTTCTTCTGCCGGCGTTGCAGCTGCCTCAGCTGCGGGTTCGGCGGCTACCTCGGGAGCTGCCTCGGCTGCGGGTGCAGGCTCTGAGGCTGCTGCTGATGCAGTGTAGATCTTCTCGTCGTCGGCCTTGCCTTCCGCTGCGTTCTGCAGAGCGGATACAAGGTTGCGGGCGGGACTCTGGAGGAGACCGATGATGTCACCGATGAGCTCTTCCCTGGTCTTGATAGCCGCGAGCTGATCCAGCTTGTCTTCACCGATGAAGACGCAGTCCTGTACGTACGCACCTTTCACCACGGGCTTGGTGAAGCCGTCGCGCTGGAGCTTCTTGATGATTCTCGCAGGCGCTGCGGGGGTGTTGGTGTGCGTGTACATTATGGCGGTGTTGCCTACGAGAGTCTCGCAGAGGGTCTTCACATCCTCGCCCTCAAGTCCGTTGAGCACGTGCTCGAACAGGGTGTTCTTGACGACGGTGAGGACTACGCCCTCGTTGAAGCACTCGCGACGGAGCTTGCTTGTCTGTCCTGCATTCAGGCCTGCAATATCCGTGATGTAGAAGTTGGGATACTGCTTTAGCTGCGCTGAGATGCTTTCAATAATCTGACCTTTAAGTTCTTTTTTCATAGTATTGAATTTTTACTCAGCACTGTTGATAAATGCCTTGAGATCAATTTTGATTCCGGCGCTCATGGTAGAGCAGATTGCGGCTCCGAGCATGTAGGTTCCCTTGAGGGCCTGGGGCTTGAGCTTTGAGATGGCGTTGATGACCTCCGCCGCGTTCTCGTAAATCTGCTGGGCGCTGAAAGATACTTTTCCAATTGCGGTGTGGACGATTCCGGCCTTGTCGACCTTGAAGTCAATCTTACCTCCCTTGGATGCCTTCACGGCGGCTCCGATTTCCATGGTCACGGTGCCGGTCTTGGGGTTGGGCATGAGCCCGCGGGGGCCGAGAATCTTTCCGAGAGCACCAATCTTGGGCATCACTGAAGGGGTGCAGACGATTACGTCCACATCGGTCCAGCCGCCCTTGATCTTCTCGATGTATTCGTCCAGTCCGACATAGTCGGCTCCGGCTTCCTTTGCTTCGTTCTCCTTGTCAGGGGTGCAGAGTGCAAGAACCCTGACCACCTTTCCGGTTCCGTGGGGGAGCGTCACCACGCCGCGGACCATCTGGTTGGCCTTGCGGGGGTCTACTCCGAGGTTTACGGAGAGCTCGACTGAAGCGTCGAACTTGGTGAAGGTGATGTCCTTGACGATCTGGCACGCCTCGGTGAGAGTATACAGCTTGTGGGAATCGAACTTCTCAGCAGCTGCCTTCTGGTTTTTTGTCAACTTGCTCATATCGCGTACAAGGTTTAAAGGTTCTCGGGGAATTCTCCGCTGATGGTGATTCCCATGCTACGTGCCGTACCTGCCACCATACGCATCGCGGATGCGAGGGTGAAGCAGTTGAGGTCCTGCATCTTGCCTTCAGCAATGGTCTTCACCTGGTCCCAGGTGATGGTTGCGACCTTCTTGCGGTTGGGCTCTCCTGACGCGGTGCTGATCTTTGCCGCTTCCTTCAGGGATACCGCCACGGGCGGCTGCTTTACCTCGAAAGTGAAGGACTTGTCTGAATAGACGGTTATGACGACAGGAAGGACTTTTCCTGCCTGACCCTGCGTGGCCGCATTGAAGGCCTTGCAGAAATCCATGATGTTCAAGCCTTTGGAACCGAGTGCCGGTCCTACCGGAGGTGCAGGGTTTGCCGCTCCGCCTTTGATCTGGAGCTTGATGAATCCGGTAACTTCTTTTGCCATAATACTTCTTAAGCTTTAGTTACTTTAGTTACTTGTGCAAAGTTGAGTTCGACCTGTGTCTTCCTGCCGAAGATTTCAACTATGACCTTGATTTTGCTCCTGTCTTCCAGGATGTCGTCCACAACTCCGGTGAAGCCGCTGAAAGGCCCTCCGATGATGCTGACTGACTCGCCAATCTCGTAGTTGACTATCGTTTCGGCCGCGCTGTCGGCGTTCTCGTCCTGATTTCCGAGAATCCTCTGCACCTCGTCATCGCGGAGCGGGACGGGGATTCTCTCGAACTGGGCTGAATTGGCGGATTTCTTTTCGGTAAGGAAGCCGGACATGCCGGGAACCATGTTGCGGATGATGTTCTCAAGCTTCGCGCTGAGCTCGGCCTGGATGAGCACATAACCGGGGAAAAGCAGCCTGTCGACCGCCTTTCTCTTTCCGTTCTTTGTGACTATCTCCTTCTTGACGGGAACAAGCACCTGAGCAACCTCGTCCTGAAGACCGCTTCTCTCGATTTCCTTCATGAGATATTCAGCCGCCTTCTTCTCCTTAGTTCCTGCAGTGCGCAGGACATACCATTTCATCTCGCCCATTTGAATCTAGGATTTACAGAGTGTAGATTCCGGTCATCAGAGATTGGAACGCGAAGTCAACGACCCAAAGCAACGCCGCCAGGATGACGGTGGCAAGCAGGACGAGCAGAGCGGAACTCTGGAGTTTCGCCCAGTTAGGCCACGTAGTCTTCTTGGTCAGTTCTTCGAATGATTCCTTGCAGGAATTGATAAACCTTCTCATCTTTACATTTAATGGATACCGTTGAATGGAAGCGAAAGAGCGGTATCTGTTAAACAATTACCAAATCGTAACCTTTGATATTTTGCAGGGGAAGCAGGATT
>OHFP01000303.1_pt1 | contig 28008 bp, 20 predicted proteins | sample 1567591 | NCBI WGS metagenome assembly OHFP01 (sample SAMEA3879547, study PRJEB24766) | human gut metagenome | biome: human-associated habitat; feature: feces | place: USA | collected 1985/1987 | reverse complement strand
GGAGTGCACGAGCCTTGCGTAAGCGAGGCTCAGACTCTCCCTGATCCCTTTGGTTCTTTCCCTCGTTAATATTGACAGGTGCATTGACTCGAATAGCGAACCCGAGAAGTGCTGTCCGACAAATAGCACTATCGGTAGCCCGTTATCATAGTCAGAGCTGAATGATATAACAGAAGTACATCAAATAAAAGACTTTTTCTACAAACTGAGAGCCGATAATCCCGATAATTACTTTTCTTCTTCATCAAGCAGATTGGTCATACTCTTAAGGCTGATTGCAAGGGTTGAGGCATTGTGGAACAGTGCCGAGGTCGTCGGTTGGATTATTCCGCCTACGCCGAGAAGTATCAGCATAAGATTGAATGATACGATAAAGCGGTAATTGTGGTGAATCCTTTTCATAAGTGCGGAACTTATTTTTCTGAGGGTTACCAGCATATAAAGGTCTTCGGACGATACCGTGATGTCGGCAATCTCCTTTGCTATGGCGGCTCCGGTATTTATGGCAATACCTGCGTCGGCTTCGGACAGTGCGGGAGAATCGTTTACTCCGTCGCCTATCATTATTACCTTTCTGCCCTTTTCGTGTTCACGCTTTATGAAATTAGCCTTATCCTCGGGGAGAACGCCTGCGTGGAATTCGTCAACGCCGACCTTTGCCGCTACCGCCTTTGCGGTCTGCTCGTTATCGCCCGTCATCATAACTATCTTGCTTATGCCGCAGTCGTGGAGCGCCTTTATGGCGTCTGCCGCTTCAGCTCTCAGCGGGTCTGATATACAGATTACTGCGGCAAGCACACCGGATACGGCAAGATACAGGTGCGAATATTCGCCCGACAGCGAATTGAAAAGCTCTTCGTCACCCTCGGGTACTACACAGCCCTCATCCTCAAATACAAAGTGAGCGCTGCCTATGATAACCTTCTCATTTTCCACCGTACTGGATATACCGTGTGCTACGACATACTCCACGCTTGAATGATATTCTTCGTGGCTGAGCCCTTTTTCCTTTGCGGCGGCTACTACGGCATTTGCCATTGAGTGAGGATAATGCTCTTCAAGACAAGCCGCAAGACGCAACATCTCGTCAGTATCTCTGTTGCCGAAAGGAATTACCTTTTCAACTGTAGGTGCGGCATAGGTAAGCGTTCCTGTCTTATCGAACACGATAGTATCCGCCTCGGATACAGCTTCAAGGAACTTACCGCCCTTTACGCTTATCTTATAATTACTGCACTCACGCATTGCTGAAAGTACAGCTATAGGCATTGAGAGCTTCAGTGCACACGAGAAGTCAACCATAAGCACAGCCAGCATCTTGGTTACGTTACGGGTCAGAAGATAAGTAATTATCGTTCCGCCGAGCGTATATGGAACAAGTCTGTCTGCAAGCCTTGACGCTTTATCCTCAGAAGAGGATTTGAGTTTTTCGGACTGCTCTATCATCTTTACTATGCGGTCATATCTTCCGCCGCCGAGAGCTTTATCAACGCATACGACACATTCGCCCTCTTCTACTACAGTACCTGCATAGACATAGCTTCCCTCGCTCTTTCTGACAGGGAGGGATTCGCCTGTGATAGACGCCTGATTTACCGTAGCTTCTCCGCCTGCAACCTTACCGTCAAGCGGTATCATATTACCTGTGCGGACTACTATCAAATCACCCTCACGCACATTATTTATAGATATGAGCGTTTCGGTGTCGCCTGTTTTTACCCATACATTTTCAACGTTCAGCGACATTGCGCCTGCAAGATCAGCCACCGACTTCTTATGCGTCCAGTCCTCAAGTATCTCACCGATATTAAGCATGAACATTACAGATGCTGCGGTCTTGAAGTCGCCTCTTAAGAGCGATACGGTCACCGCAGTGGCATCAAGTACGGCTACGGACAGTTTGCCGCTGAGAAGCGATTTAAGTCCGTGCTTTATATATTTCCACGACCTTATTACAGCGATGAACGCTCTTATCGGAGCAGGGATAAATGTTTTTGAAATGAAACGGGCAATTACCGTCATTACAAGCTTATCCTCAAACTCACGGTTGAGCTTTCTCGATGTATGGTCGGGAACCAAGCACATTTTCTGAGCCTTTTCAAAAGCAAAGGCGGCAAGCGCTTTAAGCACCGCTTTTCTGTCAGTGAATACTATAACCGCATCGCAGGTACGGTCATATACCGAAACATCGGTAACGCCGTTTACGGCACGGAGGTAATATTCAAGCACGTCGGCATTGTCGAGCGACATTTTTCCGCAGAAAAGATGCACACGCAGTCTGCTTTTGGACTCGTGAAGTATTTTACATTTCATTTTCGGTCATCTCCATATAAAAAACCGACGGCAAACTAAGCGTACCGTCGGCTTTCTATCAATTCTTACGCTTCTTCCGAAACGGCTTCACAACCGCAATCGCAATCACATTCGTCTTCGATAACAGCATTCTTAGCGTCACGCTTTTCGTTGATATCCTTAGCGTCGGCGAGAATGTCGCCTGCATTTTCCTTAACATTGGTGACGGTCTTCATAACCGATTCCTTAGCACGAAGAGTAGCCGCTGTAACCTGTGCGTATACCTTCTTTGCGTCTTTACTGCCGAGAAGCTTCAATCCTACAGAGCCGAATGCCACGCCGCCTGCAAAAATACCTAATTTTACCCAGTTCATAATTGGACCTCCTTATATCATCGCTCTTTACAGAGACCGTCTGTGTGATTTGTTCGGGCGGTTGAGCTAAAACACTAATCGGTGAGTCTTAGCTAACTGCCTTTACATAATAAAAACGGAATCACAGCGGATATGTTCCGCAATGCTATTCCGCAGGCACTTTACTCTGCCTTCAAATCTTCTTACACAGACTTTACTTTTGTTTTTATTTAGTATAGCACCATACTTTTAATTTGTCAATAAGTTGTAACTTGCTAACCGCTACTGTTTTTAACGATTATTTTCGACGATTTACAGCAGGAAATTGTGCATAATTACGGATGCATAGTGGAAGTCGGCGATTGCATAATTATAACAAAAGCACCCACTGAAACAGTGGGTGCACAGCGTGTTGAAAAAGTATTTTTCAACACGCTGCAGACGTTGAGAAACACACGCAGACAAGGAAACGCCCCGACAGGCGTACAAAGGTACGTTGAGGGGCGGTTGACGTAGTAAGCAAAAATGCTTTCGCACAGCCGTTTTTTACGGCTGTGCGAAATTCTTTTACTTATCCTGTTTTAATTTTTTGTCAGATGATTTATCTGCATTTTTGCGGTGCGTGGGTTTATCAACAGTCTTAGCACCCACTGAAACAGTGGGTGCAATATTGCCTATTCTTAAAATCACGGACCTGCGGGAGCAGGTGTAGCGGAAGCTGTAGTCGATGTAGCCGGATCTGCCGGCAGATCAACTTCACTGAACATCGTATAGCCCAACATGGAGTATCTTTCAGGATAAGCGCCTAAAAGATAACCGTCCACATAATAATTGTCCGTCGGTTCTATGGTCGATTTTGTATATGCGGCGGCAGTATCGGTAGACTTGCTGAAGTCCTCAATATCCGTTTCACTCCAGTACGTCATAACAACACGGCACTGATCGTCAACCAGCGCAAAATAATACCCTTCATCCTCGTCCATTGAGAACGTGTTGAATCTGTCAAGCAGCTCGTGGTCAGTGCTTGTTTCTATCATAGATGCCGCAGACTGGAACATAATATATCCCTGTGCGGTGTCCGCCGCACTGCCGTCTGCCGGTGCATCAAGCTTTGTCAGCCTAAGCTCGGTGAAGCCGTTGTTCTTCTCGGCTTTTGCACAGATGTACAGATAGTCGCCCGAACCTATGGTATATGACATTCCGCCTTTTTCGTAAGATAAAAATCCGCTTTCCTTTTCGGGAGCGTCAGCTCTGTATTGTATCAATATCCGCTGAGAGCCGAAATAAAAGCTCTTTGCCTTAGCAACTGCCGCCTGCGGTTTGCCTGCATTCAGCGAAAGCGGTAATATAATAGCTGTAAGCACTCCTATCATTGCAAGAACAACGATAAGCTCGACCAGCGTAAAGCCTTTTTTATTTTTCAGTTGCATCAATTTTTGCATTAGTCTGACCTCCCCATAAAGCTGTAGACTATATCTCAAACTAATTTTACCATATTTTTTATGCAATGTCAACTGAAATTTTGCCTTTTCGCATTCCCGATTATGCTTTTTTGCCGTATATATTCTTGTTCCGTCTATCCCTCTCCTACCGTAACGTCACCGGCCGCAGCCGCATGGTCAACATTTATATAACGTAATCGTCCGCCGCATTCTCCATATCGCTGTCTATCAGGTCCTGTAATGTCACACTGTCAAGATACTCGTTTATGACCTTGTACAGCCCCTGCCATAACGATAATGTGGCGCAATGCTCGCTCCTGTCGCATTCAACTACTCCGCTTTCAAGGCAGGCAACAGGCGCAAGAGAGCCTTCCGTAAGCCGTAATATATCTCCTACGGTGTATTTGTCGGGAGCTTTAGCAAGACGGTATCCGCCCTGAAAGCCTCTGTTGGTACGCAGTATGTCTGATTTGTTGAGCATCGGAACGATCTGCTCAAGATATTTCTTTGAAACACCCTGCCGCTGTGCTATTTCTTTCAGCGGAATGTACCCGTCGCCCTGATGCTCGGCAAGGTCAATGAGCATTCTTAATACATAACGTCCTTTTGTCGAAATCTTCATATTATTGTCCTTTCTTTATCGCTTTTTTACAATACCGAAATCTAAACGAAATCTGACCGTCATTTCTAAATACTATAATACCATATTTTTAGTAGGTTTTCAAGTGGTTTTCCTGTTTTTTTAATTAATTCTGAAATTATGCAGAAAAGGCCGTATAATGACCTGTTTTTGTGCATTTAGGTTATAACTTTAATTACTTAATTTTGCTGCCATAAATAGTGAAAAAGCGAGGTATTGCTGGTTTGACTTGTGATAATGCACAGCTTTTAAAAAGCATGTTTGTATACTCTGCTCTTATTTTGAAATTGTGAGCTTTTTTTGACCTTTTAATAGTTTTTTTGCTTGCAGACGGTCATAAAATGTGATAAAATTAACTTATATGGAAAATGGGAATAGGAAAAGGAGGCGGGAAAATGGTTGAAGAGGTCAGAGGGTATCTTTCCGATATGATAGATGCCATCGCTACAAAACGTTATGATGACCTTCAGCAGATTACCGAATTTGCTCCTGCTGCAAAAGCATTGCACATTTCGAGAATTGTTCGTACATTGAACTACGGCGGAAGATTGAGTGAAACTCTTATTTACAAGGACAACTCTATCTACCCTTTACACAATAAGAAATACGAGCGTGTCAATGCAAGCTGCAGTCTGACTTATGAGTTTTATACCGATGTGGATTTTGAAACTCTTACAGATGAGCAGGAACAGCTATTTGAGCATATAACCAATCTTCTGGCTATCATTTGCACCTGCACGCTGAACATTCACGTTGAAAAACTGATCGACCATATCGACCGTGACAGCGGAATACCCAACTCTAAGGGCTTCCGTGCTTTTATTGAGGAAGTAAAGGAAAACGGAGTTCTCTCAGACTATGCGGTCATAAGAGCAAATATCAAGGGCTGTAATACCCTTAATACCATCTTCGGCTATCAGGCAACAACAGAGATAATCCAGAGATTTGCCAGAGCGCTTAACAAAACGATGTACAGCGATGAGATATGCAGCCGCTCAGGCAGTGATAACTTCTGTCTGATGGTCAAAAAGAGCCACCTTAAAGCTCACCTCAAGAACTTTGCCAAGACGCCTGTCAACTTCTATTACGGCAAGGAAAAGACAGTGTATGAGATAGCACTCAGAGCCGGTATAGTAATGCTTGACGACAGCACAGACGATATTGACACTATTCTTGCCCGTGCAGAAACCTGCATTGATATTGCAAAGCGCCGTGCGGATGGAGATTTTGTTTATTACGATCTTGATACAATCAATCGTGAAAAACAGCTTACCCTGCTTGAGAGCGGTATGCCGCAGGCTTTGGCGGACGGAGAGTTCGTTGTTTATTTTCAGCCGAAGGTTCGGGTGGATACAAGAACGCTTGTAGGCGCTGAGGCGCTTATAAGATGGAAGCGTGACGGCGAGATTGTTTCGCCTGCCGACTTTATCCCGATAGCAGAACGAACCGGTTTTATAATGAAGCTGGATATGTTCGTTTTAGAGCATACCTGTGCGATGATAAAGCAGTGGCAGGAAAGCGGTAAACGCACAGTTCCGGTATCGGTGAACTTCTCAAAGATACATCTGCGTTTCCCTCACCTTGCGGAAAAGATAATGAATGTTATAAACCGTTACGGGATAGAACCGCATTATCTTGAGGTCGAGTTTACAGAAACCGCATATACAGACGATTTCAACGCAATAAAGCAGGCGATAATCGACCTTAAAAGCTACGGTCTGATGGTTTCTATGGACGACTTCGGAACAGGCTATTCTTCGCTTGCTCTGCTGAAGGATCTCGACTTTGATATACTGAAGCTAGACAAATCCCTTGCCGGCTCGGACGATGACGCAAGAGGTCAGGTAGTGCTTGAAAATGTTCTGCACATGGCGCAGGAACTTAGTATGACTACCGTCTGCGAGGGCGTTGAGGATAAGAATATCGTTGATAATCTGAGGAATATGGGCTGTAATATCATACAGGGTTACTATTTTGACAAGCCCCTGCCCGAATCGGAGTTTGCGTCAAGGCTTGAAAGCCCGATTTATGAAAATAAATAAGAATAAAAACCGCTGTGGAGCTTCACGGCGGTTTTTTTATTGCCGATAAGCGCAAACACAGTTTCAGCAATTTTCTTCGTCCGTATTATAACAACGTCAAACGGGAAAAATTAAAGTTTTAATCAATCTTTTACAAAAGATTGCGGATTTTTAAGGCAGGGCCTTAAATCGCTTTCCGCAGAAAGCGAAATTTCTTAATATAAAGCGAATTTTTGAAGGGTCAGGGAAACTTTTTATCTTGCAAAAAGTTTCCCTGAACTTATAGATTGTTGCTTTTTATCCTCAAAAAAGGTGCCGGTGGCACGTTTTTTGAAAATCAAACCACTGCTTAGGAATAAAAACAACAGCCACAACTTTCGCTGTGGCTGTAATTATTATTGATTTTCGGCTTCGTTAATACCCGCCGGTAACGTAACTGTCGCCTGTCGGCAACAATCAGAACGGCGAATTTGCCGTGCCCCACGGGCACCAAGCACGGATGCTTGTCAGCGGTCGAAACTAAGTTGCAAAACAACAGCCACGGCTTTCGCTGTGGCTGTAATTATTATTGATTTTCGGCTTCGTCAATATCCGCCGGTAACGTAACTGTCGCCTGTCGGCAACAGTCAGAACGGCGAATTTGACGTGCCCCACGGGCACCAAGCACGGATGCTTGTCAGCGGTCACACAAAGTCGCTGCAGGACGCAGCGACACAAATGACCGCAATTATTCGCTGCGAGCACCACGGTTTTCCTTGAGGATAACGTCGTGTGAGCCACCCTCAACGATACTTGTAGAAGAAACGAGAGTGAGCTTGGCATTCTTCTGGAAGTCGGGGATATTAAGGCAACCGCAGTTGCACATTGTTGAACGTACCTTTGACAGTGAACGTGTAACGTTGTCCTTTAAGCTGCCTGCGTAAGGAACATAGCTGTCAACGCCTTCTTCAAACGAGAGCTTCTTGTCGCCGCCCATATCGTATCTCTGCCAGTTTCTTGCACGGTTAGAGCCTTCGCCCCAGTATTCCTTAACATAGCTGCCGTTTACGAACAGCTTGTTTGTGGGAGATTCATCAAAACGTGAGAAGTATCTGCCGAGCATCATAAAGTCAGCGCCCATAGCAAGAGCAAGCGTCATATGATAATCGTGAACGATACCGCCGTCAGAGCAAACAGGAACATAAATGCCTGTTTCTTCGAAATATCTGTCACGCTCCTCGCATACCTCGATAAGTGCTGTAGCCTGACCTCTGCCTATACCCTTCTGCTCACGGGTAATGCAGATAGAGCCGCCGCCGATGCCGACCTTGATAAAGTCTGCGCCGCAATCTGCGAGGAAGCGGAAGCCTTCCTTATCAACAACGTTACCTGCGCCGACCTTTACGCTGTCGCCGTAGTTTGCACGGATCCAGTCGATAGTCAGCTTCTGCCACTCGGAGTAGCCCTCGGAGCTGTCGATACACAGAACATCAGCACCTGCGTTAACGAGAGCAGGAACACGCTCTGCGTAATCTCTTGTGTTGATACCTGCGCCTACTATATAACGCTTCTTGCTGTCGAGAAGCTCGTTCTTGTTTTCCTTGTGCTGTTCATAGTCCTTTCTGAATACGAAGTACATAAGAACGCCGTTATCGTCAACTATGGGGAGTGAATTGAGCTTATGCTCCCAGATTATATCGTTTGCTTCCTTAAGCGTTGTGCTTGCGGGAGCGGTTATGAGCTTTTCAAAAGGTGTCATAAATGTAGATACCTTTGTATCTGTAGCCATTCTCGATACTCTGTAGTCGCGGCTTGTTACAATACCTAACAGCTTTCCGTGCTCTGTGCCGTCGCTTGTGACGGGCATTGTTGAGTGACCTGTCTTAGCCTTGAGTTCAAGCACATCGGCAAGCGTCATATCGGGAGCGAGGTTGGAGTCGCTCTTTACATAGCCTGCCTTGTAGCTCTTTACTCTTGCTACCATAGCCGCCTCATCCTCAACAGACTGCGAACCGTAAATGAAAGATATACCGCCCTCTTTGGCAAGTGCAACCGCCATTTTATCGTCTGATACAGACTGCATAATAGCGGATACCAGAGGAATGTTCATATAGATAGAGCTTTCCTCGCCCTTTCTGAACTTTACAACGGGTGTACGCAGAGAAACATTTGCGGGGATACACTTAGAAGAAGAATAGCCCGGTACGAGCAGATACTCGCCGAATGTGTGTGAGGGCTCAGAGTAAATAAAAGCCATAATTTTACCTTTCCTTTCCTTGCACTTCAGTGCTACGCACTCCGGAATAGCTTTGAGGCAAGCGAACTTTAACCGCTTGTTGCTTAAAAGACTGCTTGCCTCAGAGTATTCCGTATATGCGATAAAAATTAGGTCTACTGTGTATCATCGACAGGTTTAAATTGTCTACAGCAGACGCTTACTATTAATTTAATTATACCTTTATCCTCGCCTCTTGTCAAGAGCCTGTAACGCAAATATAAATCAAAAAATAAAGCCACCGCACCGCCGAAAATTGATTAATTTACCTAACCGCATATATCCGATATGCGTCCGCCGTATATCTGCAAAAACAAACCTCCGTCCGACCCTCGCTATTTTGCAATCTTTGAACACTATCCCCAACCTCGCACATTCCGAATTTCTATAACACATCACACGCTAAAAATTTCGCTCCACAAGTATATCACCCACCTCAAACAAAAAACAACACCAACGCAGAATCTCTGCGTCGGTGCCCGCCTTAGATAATAAATATTTACCTCTTCGTCCTTACCGTAAGCTCCTTGCTCCACGAGCCATACTGCTTAGTATTTCCGTAAGTCTTATATGCTCTTATTCTGAACTTGTAGCTTGTATTAGCCTTTAAGCTCTTTATCGTACAGCTTGTAGAAGTAGCCTTAGTACCTGTGTAAACAGTCACCCACTTACCGCCCTTGTACTGCTGTAACTGGTAACCGCTTGCGGTCGTACCCTTGTTCCAGCCGAGCGTTATTGTATTCTTAGCTGTTGATTTAGCCTTGAATCCGCCTACGCCGTAAGGATTGGTGTTTACCTTTACCTCACTGCTCCACGAGCCGTACTGTTTAGTATTTCCGTAAGTCTTGTATGCTCTGATTCTGAATCTGTAGCCCGCTGTTCCTGCCTTTAAGCCCTTTACAGTATAGCTTGTGTTGGTAGCCTTTGTTCCGGTGTAGATAGTTACCCACTTGCCGCCCTTGTACTGCTGTAACTGGTAGCCACTTACCGTTGTACCCTTGTTCCACTTTAATGTAACAGAGGTACTTGTCTTTGAAGAACACTTGAAACCGCCTACGCCGTAAGGATTGGTATTTACCTTGATTGCCGATGAATAACCACTGTAAACCTTGCTGTTACCGTCATTCTTATACGCTCTGATCCTGAACTGATAACCGGCTGTTCCGGCTTTTAATCCCTTGACAGTATAAGTAACGGTTGAATTGCCGCTTATCTTTGCAATATTACTCCACTTGCCACTCTTGTATTGTTCAATTTCATATCCGCTTGCAGAACTGTTTTTATTCCATTGCAATGTAACAGCCGTGCTCGTTTTGGATTTAACTTTGAAGTTTGATACATTTGAGGGCTTTGCAACAGTTACCAATTCGTACTTGAAGTTATTGCTCCTGGCATACTTTTCTCCTGCCGTTCCGCTATAACAATATATTTTATAATTGTCGACCATAATATCATTGTCGCTATAGCTGTCTGAACAGAAGCCAAAAGCCGCTTCCCCTATTTCAGAAACACTCTTAGGAATTTTTATACTTTTAAGCGCCGGGCAATTATAAAATGTCATTGCAGCTATGCTTTTAACTTTATCGGATATGCTCACGTTTTTCAAAGCTTTGCAACCGTTAAATGCACCCTCTTCAATAGCAGTTATATTATCGGGAATTGCTACAGCCGTAAGCGAAGAACAATTACCGAACATACCTTTAGAAATTCCGGCGATGCCTTTTGGTATGTCAATTTGTTTGAGTGATATACAATTGAAAAAGACATATTCCCCTATGTTGCTGACACTGTTCGGGATTACTGCGGTTTCAAGATAATAGCAATCTTCAAAAGTTCCGTCAGCAATATTTTTTATTCCCGATTTTACCGAAGCACAAACTGTCTGTGTGTCACAATCAACTGCCCATTTATCAATGTATTTTATATAGGAAGACTGGTTGTTGACTATTGCAGCATTCTCAAAAGCGGATGTTCCTATTTTTGTCACGCTATCCGGTATTTTTATATTTTTGAGAGATGTACAATCAGCAAAAGCCTTATTGGCAATATTTTCAACCGTACCGGGTAAATTAATCTTTTCTATTGATCTGCAATCCGAAAAAGCACAATATCCAATATCTACAAGGCGGTTTGACAGCGTTGCATTTTTTAGCAATTTACATGATGAAAAAGAGAAATCGCCTATATACCTGACCGTATCCGGCATTGTAACATTTTCGATTGTGCTCCTGTCCATAAATGCCCCGCTTGCTATACCAACTGTTCCGGCATTAATATAAACATTTTTGACATCATCACTGTCTATTACCCATTTGCCTATATACTTTACGGCTGTTTTCTGATTATTTACTACAGGCGTACCGTTAAAAGCATACTGTCCTATGTAATTCACGCTTTCCGGAATATTAATTTTAGCTAATGAATCACAGCTCGAAAAAGCGCCGGACTCTATGTGCTGTACACGGTTCGGGATTATCACAGTATTCAATGCACGACAATAGTTAAACGCATTTCTTCCTATATATGTCACGCTATCCGGTATTGTGATATATTTGAGAGAGGAACAATCTTTAAACATTTCTTCACCGATACAAGTTATATTGACAGGTAATTTAATGCTTACCAGCGATGCACAATTACTGAAACCTTCGTATGCATCCATTTCAACAATCTTTTCGGGCATCTTAATATTTGTCAGCAAAGTACAATTCTTAAAAACACCTCTTCCGATTGTTTTCACATGGTCAGATATCGTAACACTTTTAAGCTCAGTGCCGGAAAAAGCATAATCGGCTAATGAGGTAACACTATTTGGAACCGTAAAAGAATTGCCGGCTTTTCCTATGGGATAACAAATAAGTTCCGTCTTATTTGCATTATACAATATTCCTGCAGAACTACTGAATTTTTTATTACCGCTGATTACATTTATTTCAGACAATGCCTTACATTCAAGGAATACACCTTCTCCGATGTATTCTACCGATTTCGGTATTCTTATGCTTTTCAATCTGTAGCAGTCTGTAAATGCACCGTCGCCTATACGCTTTAATTTATCCGGCATTTGTACATTTTCTACAGAAGAACAAAACGCAAAAGCATTATTACCTATTTCTGTTATGTTGGCAGACAAGGTTACATTTTTCAACGAACGGCACATATTAAACGCTGAAACGCCTATGCTTGTCACACTATCAGGCATTACTACGCTTTCAACAGATATGCAATAGTTAAATGCACTGTTTCCGATTCTTGTAACACGTTTTCCGTTAATCGTACTCGGAATTTGAACAGCTTTAGAAGTTCCGCTGTATCTTACAATTTCTACCGAATTGTTATCAAGAACTTCGTAACCGTAATCGCCATATATTTCAACCGCCCCCGCACCGACAGCACCCAAAACTGCCATTATTGCAAAAGCCGCTACTCCTATAAGCCATTTTTTCAACCTCATATTTATCCTCTCCTTCATAAATCGGCTTAATAATAAGTGTAACTTTTATTTATTGTAAATTCAATCCAAGTTTCAAAATTAACACTTTTTATTCAAAATTTGCAGTTTACCCGCATATTCCGCACCAAACCTCAAAACATACAGCTTTATTTATACACGTCCTCAAAATAATTCATTATTCACCGTACCTTAATTTCTTTATAAAGCTGCATACCCTTGACAACTTCCGCCGATAATTCTATAATAAAAGCAGTAACTTCCATATCAATATAAAGGTGTGATGTAATGAACTTCAAATGGGATAAAAAATATCTCTACTGGGGAGTGACCGCATTCCTCGTTATCGCCGCCGCTATCGTGTTCTTCCTCGGTCTGTCACAGATTAAAGAAATACTCGACAGCATCTTCTCGTTCCTGTCTATACTGACCCCCGTCCTATACGGTTTTGTTATAGCATATATTCTCTGCCCGATAGCGACTTTCATCGAAAAGCCGTGCCTGCGCAGATTGTTCTATACAATACAGGACAAAAAGCGTGAAAAGTTCGAGCGTGAACACCCCGGCGAAGAGCCGCCGCCCAAAACCTTCCCCGTCCGCAAGGTCGCAAGAGTTATGAGCGTGGCTATAACTATGATTCTTGCCCTGCTTATACTCACAGGTATAATCTGGATACTTCTCCCTCAGCTTATCGACACTATCACTATGCTCGTAAACAATATGCCGACATACGTTACACAGATAAGCGACTGGGTATCGCAGACCCTCAGAAACTACCCCGAGGTAGAGGCTTATGTCCTCCAGTTCACCGGCGGCATTTCCGATATGCTCAACAACTGGCTGTCAACCGAGCTTCTCCCTCAGATGAACAATATATGGAATCTGATTTCGTCCAACGTCATGAACATAATCAGCGTGTTTATGAATCTCCTGCTCGGCTTCGTTATCGCTATCTACTTCCTAAACAGCAAGGAGCTTTTCGCCGCTCAGTTCAAAAAAATCCTCTACTGCCTGTTCAAGCCTAAGGTCGCTACAAAGATTATCAACAGCACCCGTGAGGTAAACAAGTCCTTCGGTCAGTTTATCACAGGTAAGATACTCGACAGCTTTATTATAGGTATGGTCTATGTACTGCTTATGAGCATCTTCAATATGCCCTATGCCGTACTCTGCGGCGTTGTTATGGGTATATTCTGCATCATCCCCTACTTCGGACCGTTTATAGGATATATCCCGTGTATGCTGCTGCTTGTCCTCGTTGACCCGATCCAGTGCATCTATTTCACCATTATGGTCGTTATCATCCAGAACATTGACGGTAACGTCCTCGCCCCGAAGATTATCGGCGACTCGACCGGACTTTCAAGCTTCTGGGTCATCTTCGGTATGCTTGTCGGTCAGGGCTTGTTCGGCTTTGTCGGTCTTATCATCGGTATACCCCTGTTCGCCGTTGTATACAGCTTCACAAAAAACAGGGTCAAAAAACGACTCGAAAAGAAAGACCTTCCCTCTGACTCAAACGTGTACCGTGACATCCACCATATAGATGACGAAACAAACGAGCCGATCTATTTCCCTCACCCCCCTTATATGAAAAAGGAAAAGGAGAAGCACGAGTTTAAAGATATAAAGAAAATCTTCGTCAAGAACAAAAATTCCGACAACAAAAACACGGATGACAAAAAGCAGAAATAATGTAATTGTCTGCCTTTTATCGAGGCAAAAAACACCGTGTTTTTAAAAACTACATTATTCATCACCCTGACGCATCATTGATGCCTTACTTTTTGTGATAGGTAAGCCACTTAGCGTTTTCTGAATCATCAGGTGTGATTGTAAATCAATGGCAGGGAGAAAAATGCTCACCTGCCATTTTCTGAAAGGAAGTTTTTATGGCAAAACAGTATGTTGTAACTCCGTCACAGATGAAAAAAGCGGAAGCGATGTGTGAGCAGAAAGGCACGTCGTGTGCCGTTCTTATGCGGAATGTAGGCTCTGCCATCGCCCTTCACATCTCCCGTATCGTAAAGCCCTGCCGTGCGGCTGTCCTTGTCGGAAGCGGGAACAACGGCGGCGACGGCTTCGCAGTTGCCCATAATCTGCGTAAACGGGGCTTCTCCCCCCTCATAGTCCTCGTCGGCTCCGCCCCGAAAACCGACCTCGCCATAGACTGCTTCAACGAGTACAAACCCGATTACGAAGCCGTTTTAAGCTACCCCGACCAACCGGAAACGGTGCTGAGTGAGCTTGGCTCCTGCGGCATCATCATTGACTGCGTCTACGGCACAGGCTTCCACGGCGAGCTTGCTCCCCCGGTCAGAAGGCTCTTCTCCTACTGCAACGGGAGTGCCGCCCTGCGCTTCTGTGCCGACATCGCTTCCGGCTGTAACGCAACCGACGGAAACGCCGATGAATACTCGTTCCGTGCGGATATGACCTTTGCGCTCGGAGCCGTAAAAACGGGTCAGCTTTACGTCCCCTGCAGTGAGTTTTCGGGCGATATTGTACTGCTCGACATAGGCATTTCCGAGGCCTGCTACAGCGAATATGATGCCGAGTTGAACGGCGATTCCCTTGCCTCTCACTTTGTCAACCGCAGCCGTATCACCCACAAGGGAACGTTCGGAAGGCTACTGAATGTTTCGGGCAGCGAGAGCTGTATCGGGGCGGCGTGGATGTCCACCAATGCCGCTCTGCGAACGGGTTCAGGGCTTGTTACGCTTGCCTCGGTGAGCGAGGTCACAACAAGCGTTGCCGCCTCGTTACACGAATGTATCTACCTTCCGCTCGGCAGTAAAACGCTTACCTCGGACTGTGCGGACAAGCTGTGCAAAAATGCCCGTACCGCCACTGCAATCCTGTTCGGATGCGGGGTAGGCAACAGCGACGAAGCCTACCGTCTGCTCTGTGCCTTGATTGACAACACTTCCTGCCCGATAGTTATCGACGCAGATGGAATAAATTCCCTTGCCCCGCATATAAATGAGCTGAAGGACAACACAGGCAGGCTCATACTTACCCCTCATATCAAGGAATTCAGCAGGCTGAGCGGACTTGACACCGATTACATCCTCCGTCACAAGCTGAGCTGTGCCAAAGATTTCGCTGTAAAATACGGCGTTCACGTTCTGCTCAAGGACGCATACTCCGTATATGCCTCGCCGGACGGATTTGCCGCCGTAAATATGAGCGGTAATGCGGCTTTAGCCAAGGGTGGAAGCGGTGATACGCTTGCAGGAACTATCGGCGGACTGCTCGCACAGGGCATTGAAACGGGCAATGCGGTAAGGCTCGGAGCGTATCTTTTCGGCTTATCCGCACAGTATGCCGCACGGGAGCGCAGTATGAGCGGGATTCTGCCGTCAGAGCTGCCGCAGCTTTACCCATATATCCTGCGTGAATTCTACGGAATAGCTTAACTCCTCACGTTGTCCTATATTACTTTATAAAGGACGACGTATTATGAGTAAAAGAATGATTGTCACGACAGCAGTTTTATCCTGCCTTTTATGCACATCCTGCACTGCCGCAGAAAAGGCGGAAATCCCCGACCTGAAGGGAGATATGAGCATCAGCGGCAGGGTCGCCTGCGACGGCGTTACGGCACAGGCGGAGTTTACCCGTAGTGCAGGTGTATGGACCGTATGCTTTACTTCGCCGGACAGCGTGAAGGGGCTTACCGTGACTGATGACGGCAACACCGTAAGGTACAGCCTTGACGGGATAGAGTATGAATACGGCAGTTCCTCGCCGCAGTTTGCCTCAGCCGCAGAGCTTCTCACGCAGTGCATTGACAGTGCAGGAACAGCAGAAAACATCACCGCCCGTAAAAGCACCGACAAGCTGACCTTAAGCGGCACGGCAGGCGATAACAGCTATACGCTGACGCTTGACGGCAACGGCGAAATAACCGTAATTTCAGTCGGCGGATATACGCTTGACTGCTCGGGTAATCCCGCACCCGAAACCTCTGCGCCTGCTGTTGATGTGGGTAAATACTTAAAGTAAACCTCAACATTCGGCGAGTGGCAAAACCGTTTTTATAGAAAAGCGCCGGCATTTGACAAGTTTAAAAAAATTACAGCAGTTCACGCAAGGGAGAAAGCGGAACTGCTGTAATTATATATGGGAATATCGATGTAAGCTGTTATTTTGACAGGTCGGTTTTTCTTACTGCGTCACGGACCTTAAGGACGAATGTCGGAGAAACCGAAAGCTCGTCTATGCCCATGCGTAAGAACGTTTCTGTGAGGGTGGTATCTGCCGCAAGCTCGCCGCATATTCCTATCCACGCACCGTTCTTATGGGCGTTTCGTGCGCTCATTTCGATAAGGCGGAGAATAGCCTCGTGGTGAGTATCGACAAATTCCTCCGCATCGGGATTCTGTCTGTCGCAGGCAAGTGTGTACTGTGTGAGATCGTTTGTGCCTACGCTGAAGAAGTCTACCATAGGGGCTAAGCGGTCGCTGATTATCGCCGCCGCAGGAGTTTCTATCATTATACCTATCTCGGTCTTGTCGGAATACTCGATACCCTCAGACTTAAGCTCCGCTTTTACTTCCTCGCATATTGCCTTTATGCGTTCTACCTCACGCACCGATGTTATCATAGGGAACATTATGCCGAGATTGCCATAAACGGACGCTCTGAACAAGGCTCTGAGCTGTGTTCTGAATATCTCCGGACGGGTAAGGCATATGCGGATGGCACGAAGTCCGAGTGCGGGGTTTTCTTCCTTTTTCAGTCCGAAATAGTCCACCTGCTTATCTGCGCCTATGTCAAGCGTTCTTATTATTACTTTCTTTCCTGCCATGCTTTCAAGCACACGCTTATAAGCGTGAAACTGCTGTTCTTCTGTCGGGAAATCGGAATTTTCAAGGTACAGAAATTCGCTTCTGAAAAGTCCTATTCCGCCGGCATCGTTCAGCAGTACAGCGCCTATATTGTCAATGCCGCTGATATTTGCGAACACGTTTATCTTAGTGCCGTCAAGGGTTATATTCTCCTTGCCTTTAAGCTCCTGCAGGAGCTTTTTCTGCTCCTCGTCACGCTTTTGCTTTTCGGTATAGGCTTTTAAGGTCTGTTCATCGGGAGAAACTATAATCTCGCCCGTAAAGCCGTCTACTATGGCTGTATCGCCCTCGTTTATCTCGCTTAAAAAGCTGTCGCCCACTCCGATAACGGCAGGGATATTCATATTTCTTGCGAGAATTGCCGTATGCGAATTTGACGAGCCGTGAGCGGTAACAAATGCAAGCACCTTGTCCTTATCAAGCGAAACGGTTTCGCTCGGCGCAAGATCGTCCGCACAGACGATAGACTTCTCATCGGCTGTGGTGCTGTCGGTATTTGCACCTGTCAGGTTTGCGATAATGCGGTTGGAAATATCCCTTACATCTGCGGCTCTTGCCTGCATATAGGCATCGTCCATAGACGAGAACATTCCTGCAAAGTTATCCGATGTAAGCGCTACCGCATATTCGGCATTTACCGACTGGGTATCTATTATGTTTTCGATAGACTCGTTGTAATCGTCATCGTCAAGCATCATCAGATGAATCTCGAATATCTGTGCGTGAGTTTCTCCGACCTCTCTGAGTGCTTTTTCGTGAATTTCGGTAAGCTGTTTTGCGGCAAGCTCCTTTGCCGCTTTTACTCTCTGCTTTTCCTTTTCGGTATCTTCAACGTGTATGCGTGTTACTGCCGCATCGCACTTTTTGAACACGGATATTTTTCCTATTGCCACTGCGCCGTATACGCCTTTGCCGAGATATTTCTTCATTATTGCTCCCCCTTTTTTATCGGATAACGGTTTTACCGCACCGCCTGACAGTGCGGTAAAAGCCGATAGTCTTTCTTATTCGCCGAAGCCGCTTTCGAAAAGCTCTACAGCCTTGTCAAGTGCCGCCTGCTCGTTATCGCCGTCTGCGGTAATCTCAACAATTGAGCCTTTCTTGAGGCCTGCCGCCATTATCTGCATTACGGCTGTTGCCTTTGCTGTCTTATCGCCGCTTGCGATAGTTATCGTGCAACCGGGGAATTTCTTCATTTCTGCGGCAAGCTGTCCTGCGGGTCTCATATGAAGTCCCTGCTCGTTTACTACTGTTACTGTCTTTGTTACCATTGTGATACGCTCCTTTAAATATTGATTTTAATAATTACATCTGTAGAAAAAGTCGTTTTTAAAAATAAACTGCTAATGGATTTCCCCTATCCCCCTGCCCCCTTTCCCCAGGAAAGGGGGGGAATACGGGGACTGGCGTCCCTGCGACCTGCCTTGGGGCTATGCCCCAAACCCCACATTTTCAAAACATATATTTTTAACTACAGTCTTATTTACTTTGCTTCGGGTTCTTTTACCGTTTTCTTCTTTTTAAGCAGTGCCAGCAGTAACATTGATACTACAGCGCCTACTGCAAGGGATACAAGGTACATAGGCCAGTTGCCTACAACAGCGAATACGAAGATACCGCCGTGCGGTGCCATAAGCGTGCAGTTGAATGCCATTGAAAGACCGCCTGCAACGCCTGCGCCTACCATACAAGCCGGAATAACTCTGATCGGATCTGCCGCCGCATAAGGAATTGCGCCCTCTGTGATGAAGCTAAGTCCCATAATATAGTTTACAGGGCCGTTCTTGCGTTCTTCTTCTGTCCATCTGCTCTTGAAGAAGGTTGTTGAAAGTGCTATTGCAATAGGAGGAACCATACCGCCTATCATAACTGCCGCCATTATATCGTAGCCGCCTGTTGCTATTGCCGCAGTACCGAATACATAAGCCGCCTTATTGAACGGTCCGCCCATATCTATAGACATCATTGCGCCGAGTATAACACCGAGGAATATCTTGCTCTCTGCGCCCATGTGGTTCAGGAAATCGGCTATCGCAGTGTTGATGATGCCCATGAAGGGATTTATCGCACACATTACTACAGCTATGATGCCAAGACCTGCGAGGGGGTAAATGAGAACGGGCTTGATACCGTTAAGGGCTTTTGGCATCTTGTCGCAGAGCTTTTCAAGTCCGAGCATAATAAATCCGCCGACAAAGCCTGCAAAGAGTGCACCGAGGAAGCCTGAAGGAACATCGCCGCCTATCTTGACGAAGGTCGAGCCTGTAGTTGCAAGATAGCCGCCGACAAGTCCTACAAGGAAGCCGGGTCTGTCTGCTATGCTCTTACCGATATAGCCTGCAAGTACGGGTATCATAAAGTTGAAAGCGTAACCGCCTATTGTCTTGAAGAATGCCGCTACGGGAGTTACAGTACCGAAATTATCACCCGGCTGTACGCCCATCAGCGTATCTATGAGGAACGCAATCGCTATGAAGATACCGCCTGCAACGGTGAACGGGAGCATATTTGATACACCGTTCATCAGATGCTTATATATCTTTCTGCCGAAGCTCTCGTTTGCCGAAGATAAAGATGAACTTGCCGCTCCGCCCTCGTGATGATAAACAGGAGCGTCGCCCTTTTCTATTCTTCCGATAAGCTCCTCAGGAATCTTTATACCATCGGAAACCTTTGTCGAAAGCACCTTTTTACCGTTAAAACGAGCCATCTCGACCGACTTGTCAGCCGCTACGATGATACCGTCGCACTCTGCTATTTCTTTATCGGTAAGAACGTTCTTTGCTCCGCCCGAGCCGTTTGTTTCGACCTTGATAGAGATTCCGAGCTTCTTGCCTGCCTTTTCGAGTGCCTCTGCCGCCATATAGGTATGTGCTATGCCTGTGGGACAGGCGGTAACCGCAAGCACCTTTATCCTGTCGGTGTTTTCAGGCACTTCCTTAGCTGAAGGTTCATCGGGATACTTTGCCTTTTCGGCGGTGTCGATAACCGATAAGAACTCGTCTGTATCCTTTGCCGAAAGGAGCTTTGCTCTGAAATCCTCGTCCATAAGCAGAGTCATAAGACGTGAAAGCACCTCAAGATGAACGTCTGCCTCAGTATCGGGTGCGGCTATCATAAACAGCACGTCTGACGGTTCATCGTCAAGCGCTTCGTAATCAACACCGCCCGGCACTGTCATAGCCGCAAGCGAAGGTGCTTTTACCGCACTGCTCTTTGCGTGGGGGATTGCTATGCCCTCTCCTACCGCTGTCGAGCCTTTTTCCTCACGGGCTAAAATGCCCTGCTTATATATCTCTCTGTCGGATATGTTGCCGCTCTTCATCTGAAGATCGACCAGCATATCAATAGCTTCTGTCTTGCTTTTCGGCGCACCGTTTAAAAGAATGCTGTCCTTATTTAATAAGTCAACTATTCTCATTTTCTTTTCCTCCTTTTTCGGTTTAAGCTAACTGCTCCATAAGCTCGTCTATTGTTTTCTTTTCTGCAAGTCCGTCGGAAAATGCCGTTGCTCCGCCGGACGCAGTACCAAGTTTAAGCGCATATTCATAGTCGCCGTTTTCGCAGCCTGCGATAAAGCCTGCCACCATTGAATCGCCTGCACCTACGGAATTTCTTACCTTGCCCTTGCATACTCCGCAGATATGGGTCTTGCCGTGTTCGTCAAGAAGTATCGCTCCGTCGCCTGCCATAGAAATAAGGACATTTACAGCGCCTTTTTCTCTGAGCTTTCCTGCGTACTTTATTATATCCTCGTTTGTCTTAAGCTCTACTCCAAACATTTCGCCAAGCTCGAAATTGTTTGGCTTAATAAGGAACGGCTTGTACTTGAGAACGTTCAGCAACAGCTTCTTTGTGGCATCTACCACAAATCTTATCCCTCTGTCGCAAAGACGTGCCATAATACGCTCGTAAATATCCGAGGGAAGCGATGAGGGGATACTGCCTGCAAGCACCAGCGTGTCGCCCGCCTTCAAGGAATCCAGCTTTGTAAAAAGCAGGTCTATGGCTTTAGCTGTTATCTCGGGGCCTTGTCCGTTAAGCTCGGTTTCCTCGTCCGACTTTATCTTGACGTTTATTCTCGAAAAGCCTTTTTCAAGATGAACAAAGTCGGCGTCTATGCCCTTTTCGGTGATGCCCTTTTCAATTGCCTCGCCTGTGAAACCTGCAACGAAACCGAGTGCCTTTGACTTTACGCCAAGCTCGGATAATACCAGCGAAACGTTTATGCCCTTTCCGCCGAAGTATATCTCCTCGCTTTCCGAGCGGTTTACCGCTCCTGCCGTAAGCGCTTTTGTACGCACGATATAATCAACAGCCGGGTTGAATGTTACTGTATATATCATTGTCCTACCTCCGTAATGTCTGCCGCTTCTTTATACTTTCTGTTGGGAATCATATCTGTGATTATGACAGCCTTTCCAAGTCCTGCAAATGTCGCTGAGCTTACCTCGTCAAACTTTGAATGGTCGGCTAAAACGAAAACCTCACGGCTGCTCTCGATAGCGGCGGCCTTTACCTTTGCCTCGTTCACATCGGGGGTCGTAAAGCCGGCTGTCAGCGATATGCCGTTTGTACCCATAAAGCACTTTGTGAAATTGTAGTTTTTCAGCGTGAGTACGCACTCGGCTCCCACAATCGCCTCTGTGCTGGCTTTTATCTCGCCGCCTGTGATAAAGACCTTGTAGCCCTTAACCGCCAGCTTCTTTGCGTGGATAAAGCCGTTTGTGACGAATGTAACATCTCTGACGGTAAGATGATCTATCATCTTCTCCGTTGTCGTGCCTGCGTCAAGAAAAACAAAGTCACCTTTTTCAATCAGCTTTGCGGCATATCCTGCGATTGAATTTTTTTCTTCGGTGCAGATAGCGGATTTTTCCTCGACGTTTTTCTCTACCGACGAGAAGCTGTCGTTCTTTGACATTGCGCCGCCTCGTACCTTGATTATTTTGCCCTCGTTTGCAAGAATAATCAAATCACGTTTTACGGTAGACGCAGAAACGTTAAGAATCTCCGAAAGCTCTGCGATAGTTACGCTAGCACGTTCGTTCACCGCTTTGATTATCATTGAATGTCGTTCTTCTGTCAGCATATTAAGACCTCTTTAAAAATATCATGATATTAATCTGGTGAGCTGTTTTAAGCTCTTTTGGACTTTACTCTCTGTCCTTGAGTTTATAATAACACGTTAAAAGTTCAAAATCAAGCACTTTCGTTCAAATTTATTCAAAAATGCGTGATTTTTGTTGTATTAGACAACATATAGCAAGAGTTTTTGTGCAGTTTGAATAAAGCTGAGCAATTTTGATGCGTTTCGGGTCATAATAGGTCAGAAGCAGTAAATTAAGATCAAAGATCGTTAATAGTTTTCTGATTTATAAAATCTGCTCGCTTTTAAAATTTTAATGCTGCTATTCACACGAACTTTATAAAAACAGGGCTTTTTTGTGAAGTTTGAACGTTTTTAGGTGTGTAATTTGCAAAAATCGTTGATTTTTGTGAATAAGTGTGTTACAATCGTACTATAATAACAAAGGAGGTAGCTTTATGAAAAAAATGCCGCTTAAAAAACTCTTTCATATTGATAGGGAAGCTTATAAATCGGAATATGAAAAACGCTTCAATGACGATGATACTGTTCATCTTGATATAGAAATTTCGGGCAATGCCGCTTTCTTATGTCAGACGAAAGAAATGTTCGGCAGTATTATTTCAATTGAGCGTACCAACACCAAAATTGTCAATATGTGTTCGGTATTACCTGAGAAAGCTCTTATACAATACCGTACACGTTGTCTTACAGACGAAATCGTGCTTACAAACAACATAGAGGGCGTACACAGCACACGAAAAGAAATAAATGAAATACTGTCCGATCTTTCAACGAAAGACAGAAAAAAACGTTTTGTCGGACTTGTCAAAAAATATGTAACGTTGTCACAGAATGAGGAAATACCTCTGCGTACCGGACGGGACATAAGAAAAATATATGACGATATTTTTTACGATGAGATAAATGCAACAGACCCTTCAAATCTTCCTGACGGCACAATTTTCAGAAAAAACAATGTAAATGTATATTCGCCTACACAAAAGGTTATCCATACCGGTGTTCATCCGGAATCGGAAATAATATCAATAATGGATAAATCGTTGAATTTTCTTGCAAATGCCGACTGTGATATTTTAATAAGGATAGCTGTTTTTCACTATCTTTTCGGCTATATTCACCCATTCTATGACGGCAACGGCAGAACAGACCGTTTCATCAGCAGTTATCTTCTGTCAAAAGAACTTAACAGTCTTATCGGATACCACATTTCTTATACGATAAAAGAAAATATAAATAAGTACTATAACGCTTTTGATACCTGCAATCATCCTTTGAACAAAGGCGACCTTACACCTTTTGCGGAGATGTTCCTTAGCCTTGTCGATATTTCTATGAAGCAATTATACGATGAAATCAAAAATAAGCTTGATAAATTCAATTTTTACGGCGACTTATGTCCAAAACTGCCCAATGCAGATCATAAAGATATACAAAGGCTATATTATGTGTTGATACAGGCGGCACTGTTTTCAGAAAACGGTATATCTCAAAAAGAGCTTGAAAGCCTTTTTAATGTATCTTACTCCTCGGTGCGAAACAAGCTGAGCAGTATACCCGCTGATTTACTCATCAAAAACACAAGGGAAAGACACGCATATTATATGCTTGACCTTGACAAAGTTGACATTATGTTTTCGAAATAAGAACATCGGCAGACCTTGAGAACAGTCTGCCGATGTTCTTATTTACGGTTGTTGAAATCTTCCTCTATTTCCTCGCTCCAGTTATCATCTATCCTGCCCGTACTGCGCATTGCGGTGAGCGGAGCGGAAATTGCGTCATAGAGTACCTCTGTGCCTTTCTTATCTGCGTGATAATTAACGGCTCTTGATTGTCCGATACCGAAAGATTCGGCTGTTACTATTGCGTCTATATTTGCTCCGATAAAGAGAAATTCCCAGCCGTATTTTGATCTCTGACGCTCTATCATACGTTTTATATCGCTCTTGCTGTAACGACGGCTTGCGTTTTCCAGACCGTCGGTTGTTATCACGAATATTGTGTGAGCGGGTATATCCTCCGGACGTGCGTACTTGTGGATATTTCCTATATGGTTTATCGCTCCGCCTATTGCATCAAGCAGTGCTGTGCATCCGCCTGCGAAGTAATCGTCGGATGTCATCGGCTTAACGGTGTTGAGGTCCGCTCTGTCGTGAAGTACGGTTGTTGATGTGTCGAACAGTACGGTTGAAACGTATGCCTTGCCGGGCTGTTTTTTCTGCTTTTCTATCATTGCGTTGAAGCCGCCGATTGTGTCGGATTCAAGGCCTGCCATTGAGCCGCTCCTGTCGAGTATGAATACCATCTCGGTCGAATGGTTTATCTTGTTTGCTCTTGCTGTTTTAACGTTTATCTTTTTCATGGTTTTTTCCTCCGCTTATTAATACAGATTTGGGTTTTCTTATCTTCTGTCTGTATTTTAGCATATAGGGGAATAAAAATGGTCGCATGAAAAGCGACAAATGAAAAATCCTGCGATTCGTATGTGAATCGCAGGATGGGTTTATGCGCCAAGCAACATCTGATCGTAAGAGAACAGCGTTTCGTTTATTGTGATTATGTCGTATATGCCGTTTTTGATAAAATACTCTATTATAATGTCAAACTTGTTGCTGTGCGACAGGGCATAGCCTGCTTTCATCAGCAGTTCGGTGGTTTCGGGGAGCGACAGACCGAGCGCTATCGCAAAAGCAACGGCTGTAGGCTTTGACGGCTTATAATCAATGTTGCTGCGAATCTTAGAAAACAGCTTGCGGTCAATGTTGGCCTTTTTATAGCACTCCGAATCCTTCATACCGCTTTCATCTATCTTGCGCAGGAGCATCTGCGAGAAGCTCTCGTCTATACTGCCCAGTGCATCCTCAAGCGTACCGTCTTGTTGCGTTTCCGCTTCGGCTTCGAGAACGCACATATCGTCAAACGCTTTTTTGTGTGCGGTTGCAGCCGTAGGAAAACAATGTGTGGTTACTGTGTCCGGCAGCTTTCCCCTAAATAATCTGCGGCTTTTTTCAGCCGGCTCATCGGTATGGCTCTGAGCGTAATTATCGTCAATATAGCTTTCTATATCAGAAAACAGCTTATTTGCCCTTAGAAAGCTGTCGCTGTCAAAAATGACAATATAGACCGTCATATCGTCAGCCTGTTCGTGAGTGGCGAGAAAATCGAGAATCGTATCGGACGCAACACGGAACGCCTGTTCTTTCGGATAGCCGTAAATTCCTGCCGAAATCATCGGAAATGCAACCGATTCACAACCATATTCCAAAGCGAGCGACAAGGAATTTCTGTAACAGCTTTCAAGCAGTTGTTTTTCGCCGGAATCACCGCCCCTCCATATAGGGCCTACCGTGTGGATTATATATCTGCAAGGCATTTTACAGCCGCTTGTGATTTTGGCTTCGCCCGTCCTGCATCCGTCGAGTGCGAGGCACTCTTTATAAAGCTCCTCACCTGCGGCACGGTGTATTGCGCCGTCCACTCCTCCTCCGCCAAGCAATGATTCATTGGCGGCATTGACTACCGCATCGCAAGGAAACTTTGTAATATCTGCACGGACTATCTTTAACGGCATAATTTTCTCCTTTATTTAAGAACGGCTTCGATTGCGGATATTTCCTCATCGGTAAAATCGAGCTTATTGATGCACTCCGCATTTTCGACTATCTGTGACGGACGGCTTGCGCCGATAAGGACGGTTGCTACCGCCTTATTATGAAGTACCCACGAAAGCGCCATCTGCGACAGCTTCTGTCCTCTGCTCAGCGCAATTTCATTCAGAGCATTAAGACGCTTCAGCATTATATCATCAAGCTGTCCCTCAAGCCACGGTGCGCCGCCTTTAGCAAGACGTGAATCTTCGGGAACTCCGTGGAGATACTTATCTGTAAGAAAGCCCTGATAAAGCGGTGAGAATACGGCAAGGCTGAGGTTGTTGTCGAGGCAGTATTTATCGAGATTGTCACGTTCCACCCAGCGATTGAGCATTGAATATGACGGCTGATTTACTATAAACGGCGTTCTCAGCTCTTTGAATATTTTCTGAATTTCTGCGGTCTGCTGTCTGTTGTAATTTGAAATTCCGACATAGAGAGCCTTGCCCTGTCTTACCGCATTGTCAAGCGCAAGCGCAGTTTCTTCAAGCGGTGTGTCGGGATCGAAAATATGATGATAGTAGATGTCAACATAATCGAGCTTCAAGCGTCTGAGGCTTTGGTCGAGAGAGGCTGTAAGGTATTTTCTTGAGCCATTCTTGTCGCCGTAAGGTCCGTCCCACATTTCATAGCCTGCTTTTGTGGAAATGCAAAGCTCGTCACGGTATTCCCTCATACCACGGTCGAGAATCTTACCGAAGTTTTCTTCCGCACTTCCGTTGTAAGGATGTCCGTAATTGTTGGCAATGTCAAAATGAGTAATGCCGAGATCGAATGCGGTATGCACCATCTCCTCGGCAGTTGCAAAATCCGAGCCGAAGCCGAAATTCTGCCATAATCCGAGCGAAACTGCGGAAACCTTAAGCCCGCTGTTGCCCAGTCGGTTGTAGACCATTTTTTCGTAGCGGTTTTCATTTGGAGCAAACATAATAAACCTCCTGTTGTTCTTGATGCTTTAGCCTTGCTTCTGTCCGTGAAATATCCGGCAAGAGCGTTTCGGTTCAGATGAACTGACTTTATTATATACTTAATCCGTGCGGATTTCAAGAATATTGATCTGTGGTTTGCAAAAAAAACTCCGTGTATTTTTCAATGCACGGAGCTGTGTTATCCATAGAATATGTACGGTTATCTTAAAAAGCCGAAGCTTCTTATAATTGCGGGTTCCTTAGCCTTGCCGGAGCAGATCTGGAAGAAAGAAATTATCTTTATTACCCATATAATACCCTGTAAAATCGGGAATGCAATCCAACCGAGGAACGGTATTATAAGAACAAATATAGACAAGATAGAAGCTACCTCAATTTTCAGTGCCTGTCTTACATGGAACATTGCGTACTTTGATGAATTGGTTGCGAGAAGTGCAACAATAATGCCTATAAAGCCCATGAGATAGCAAATCATGGCAAAAACCTTGTTGTCTGAAATATCCTTGGGATCAAATTCAGCGGTATGATCATAAGGATCATAAGCAGGAGCAAATGCAGGCTGAGGGGGTACTGCATTCTGCTGGGGAGGTATTGCGTTCTGCTGAGTGGGTACTGCATTCTGCTGAGGGGGGACTGCACCGAACTGTGTTCCGCAAGCTGTGCAGAAAATTGCATTGTCATCAAGCTGTGCATGGCAATTAGGACATGTTTTCATATTTTTTTCTCCTTCATAAATTCATCCCGTCGTTTAAATTTCCGACAGAATATTTTGTTTTGTTTCAACAATTAATATTATAGCATTATGAAGGGCATATGTCAATAAATATTTGCAATTATTGTCGTTTTTGAAGCAACCAAACTAACTTAAAGCTCTTTCCTTTTTTCTGACGCAGGCGCATCACAAGCTTTGCCACCGACTTCGCAGTTCAGTGTTAAGCATTTCGGGCAACAAAAAAGCACTGCCTGAGCAGTGCTTGAATGGCTCCCCCTGCCCCGCTTAAACCAACGGC
>OHFP01000300.1_pt1 | contig 28214 bp, 18 predicted proteins | sample 1567591 | NCBI WGS metagenome assembly OHFP01 (sample SAMEA3879547, study PRJEB24766) | human gut metagenome | biome: human-associated habitat; feature: feces | place: USA | collected 1985/1987 | reverse complement strand
CGCCGATGTGGCAGTGAAGGCGAAACAGCGCAGTCCGGAATATGACAAGCTGATTGCTAACCTGTTCGACACCTACTTAGGAAAGCTGCCGGAGAAGTTCACGTATAAGGGGAAAGAATATACGCCGAAGTCGTTCGCCGAATCTTTAGGGCTGAATATGGACGACTATATCGAACTGACCAGCTTCACGCATCATCCGTATTATGTGAAGTTCGACGTGGAAGTGCCGGACAACTGGGAACATTCCCTGATGTATAACCTGCCGCTCGACGAAATGATCCAGACCATGGATTATGCGCTGAAGAACGGCTATTCGATCGGCTGGGACGGCGATGTAAGCGAAAAGGGATTTTCGTTCATCAACGGCGTTGCCATCAATCCGGAAGTCAACAACGTAGATACATACGCCGGTACGGATCGTGCCCGCTTTGAGAAAATGAATCCGAATGAACGTCTGGAGGAAGTTTATAAATTCGAACATCCGTATCCGGAAGTCAACGTGACTCCCGAAGTTCGTCAGAAAGGATATGAAACCTTCGTGACGACAGACGATCACTTGATGCACATCACCGGTATCACCAAAGATCAGAACGGTACAAAGTATTACATTACCAAAAACTCCTGGGGAACCGAACGAAACCGTTTCGGAGGCTATCTGAATATGTCGGAAAGCTTTGTTAAAGCCAAGACAATCTATATCCTGGTGCATAAAGATGCCATCCCGAAAGAAATCAAAGCCAAATTAGGTATCCAATAAGACGATTGACAAGTTGTTGGAATTGTCAAAATGTCAAATAAACCCCTTCAAAACTCCCATATTTCGAACCGTAGTACAAGTCCTTCGAAAATTCACGAGTCTTGAAGGGGTTTAATCATTAAAAATACAGTTTAACAATTTCATTCCAAAACACGCCGGGAAATCTTCCAAATACGCCGGCTTTTGCCACATTTCCTACCAGTTTTTTCCTCAAAACCCTCGAGAATCGGTTTTTAATTCTCGGGAGAATCACCTTTCAACCTCACTTTTCCCTCAGATTTTTTCTTTTTTACTCATTTAGGGTGTCAGCAAAAAAGGGAGATTCGGGGCATTTTGTAAGAGGTTAAAGATATTCCAGTTAATTTTAATACTTCATTGTATCTGTTTTACTATATCTTAAAATGCAGGATTTCCTACCATTTTCGATTTAAGACAACATCATAGAGCACCTAAAAATTGTAGAATCAAATATTTATACAACAATATATCTCTGATATAAATAATTTATCCACTCTTTCTGTTTTTCAGAAGAAAAGTATTTACTCATCATTTCAAATAAACACTCATAAGTCAAATCTATAAAACTTTCCTTTCCTTTTGAAGCAAGCAACAATTTATATTCTGGCAGCGCATATTGATGAAAATGCGTATTATCCAGAGGGTAGAGATGTATATGATGAAACCTTTGTATATCTCCTCTATCAACCATAGAATAACCCAATAGATGATTACGCCATATCTGTCTCAGATGATGAGCCTTAAGAAACATACATATATCTAAATCTGGAGTAAAATAACCCGATTTGTTCGTCATTTGCCTATACAAACCATCAGCCCTTTTTATGTCTCTTTCTTCTTTTTCTCCTATAGGATAACCATTTTCTGTGTATTTAACTTCAATTCCAATGGCTCCTTTTTGATTACGTTCATCCAAGTATTCAATATATGCATCAAATGAAGTACCATCATTCAGATACATTGATTTATCAGCATACCCTGCAAATTCAATATCAATATGAGTAATCTTTAAAATGCCACCACCAATGATTTCATTAAATAACAGTTTAGCATCCTCCAAATCTTCTTCCATCGGAACAAATAGGTTATAAGGAATGTGTTCACTGCGTAACATATTTGAAAACAAAGCAGATGTACCAAATTTCTTAACCTTCTTCAGTATCAAATCCCGATATGTAGAACAAAATATCAAACCTTGTCGAGCTCCACTTGGACTAAGTATGACTTGTGGATATTTTTCCTCATAGTAATCGTTTAGAATATTCTCACGAAAAGCAAATTGATGAGCTCTCGCTTTAGCCTTAAAAGCATCATCATAACGATATGTTCTATCTTGTACCATCCTTATTTTGAATAAATAGTTTGCTCTATTCGATTTAACCTACTATAAAATAAATAATACAGTCCCCAGAAACAATCCAAATCCGGGCAAAATGTAACTACCTAAACAAATTCCCGTAGTATGGTTCCGTAAACAAGATTATCATAAAAAGCCTTCCTTTAAAGAGGTTGCATTTATTATGCAAACTTACGAAAAATCTTCTTTTTATCTTTTAGATATAAAATCTAAGCAGAAAAACAATTTCATTATCTTTCTATAATTCAAAGGAACAACACCATTCGTTCATTATTCATCCTCTCTCCTGCAAAATTCAAAACAGAAACGGAAGCAAACCAAATAAAATCACTACTTTTGTATTTCAAATAAAGATAATTGTTAAAGGTTTAACCAGATATGGAATATAATTTCAGAGACATTGAGAAGAAATGGCGTGAATATTGGATCGCCAACAAGGTCTATCAAGTAGAGAAGAACGAAAAACCCAAGTATTATGTGTTGGATATGTTCCCGTATCCGTCAGGAGCCGGATTGCATGTAGGGCATCCGCTCGGTTACATTGCTTCTGATATTTATTCCCGTTACAAAAGATTGGGCGGCTTCAATGTATTGCATCCGATGGGTTACGATGCATACGGATTACCGGCCGAACAGTATGCCATTCAAACCGGACAACATCCGGCCATTACAACGGTCAATAATATCAATCGCTATCGGGAACAGCTGGACAAAATCGGTTTCTCTTTCGACTGGAATCGCGAAGTCCGCACATGCGACCCGAAATATTATCACTGGACACAGTGGGCTTTCCAGCAGATGTTCAACAGCTTCTATTGCAACGGATGCCAGAAGGCACAGCCTATCAGCAAGCTGATTGCTTATTTTGAAGAGAAAGGTACGGAAGGTTTGGACGTAGCTTGCAGCGAAGAGCTAAGCTTTACGGCTGAAGAATGGAAGGCTAAGAGCGAAAAGGAACAACAGGAAATCCTGATGAATTACCGAATCGCTTATCTGGGTGAGACGATGGTGAACTGGTGTCCACAACTGGGAACGGTATTGGCTAACGATGAGGTAGTAGATGGCGTTTCAGAGCGTGGCGGTTATCCGGTTGTTCAGAAGAAGATGCGTCAGTGGTGCTTGCGTGTTTCTGCCTATGCACAGCGTTTGCTGGATGGATTGGAAACAGTCGACTGGACAGACTCCTTGAAAGAAACCCAGCGTAACTGGATCGGCCGTTCGGAAGGAACAGAAGTCCGTTTCAAAGTAAAAGATCAGGATTTGGAATTCACCATCTTTACGACCCGTGCCGATACGATGTTTGGTGTTACCTTCATGGTTTTGGCTCCAGAGAGCGAACTGGTACCTCTGTTGACTACCGAAGCCCAGAAAGCCGAAGTAGAAGCTTATCTGAACCGTACCAAGAAACGTACCGAACGTGAACGTATTTCCGACCGCCGGGTAACAGGTGTATTCAGTGGTTCATACGCCATCAATCCGTTTACAGGTGATGCCGTTCCGGTATGGATCAGCGATTATGTATTGGCTGGTTACGGAACAGGAGCCATCATGGCCGTTCCTGCACACGACAGCCGCGACTACGCATTTGCCAAGCATTTCAATCTGCCGATCATCCCGTTGGTAGAAGGTTGTGATGTCAGCGAAGAAAGTTTCGATGCCAAAGAAGGTATTGTATGTAATTCACCAAAGGCAGGCGTTACTCCTTACTGTGACCTGAACCTGAATGGCCTGACCATCAAAGAAGCGATTGCTGCTACCAAGAAATATGTAAAAGAACATCAGCTAGGACGTGTCAAAGTAAACTTCCGTCTGCGTGATGCTATTTTCTCCCGTCAGCGTTACTGGGGCGAACCGTTCCCGGTTTATTACAAGGACGGTATGCCTTATATGATCGACGAGAACAAACTGCCGTTGGAATTACCGGAAGTAGCGAAGTTCCTGCCGACCGAGAGCGGCGAACCTCCATTGGGACATGCAACGAAATGGGCTTGGGATGTAGAAAAAGGAGAAGTCGTTGATAACGCACTGATCGATCAGAAGACAGTCTTCCCCTTGGAATTAAATACAATGCCGGGATTTGCAGGATCAAGCGCTTATTACCTGCGTTATATGGATCCGCACAACGACACGGCGCTGGTATCCAAGGAAGCCGACGAATACTGGCAGAACGTTGATTTGTACGTAGGAGGAACCGAACATGCTACCGGTCACCTGATTTATTCTCGTTTCTGGAACAAGTTCCTGCACGACTTGGGTATCAGTGTCAAAGAAGAACCGTTCCAGAAGCTGATCAACCAGGGTATGATCCAAGGACGTTCGAACTTCGTTTATCGTATCAAAGATACCAATACATTCGTATCATTAGGTTTGAAAGATCAATACGACGTGACTCCGTTGCATGTGGATGTCAACATCGTATCCAACGATATTTTGGATGTAGAAGCCTTCAAGAACTGGCGTCCGGAATACAACACAGCCGAATTTATCCTGGAAGACGGTAAATACGTCTGCGGATGGGCTGTTGAGAAGATGTCAAAATCGATGTTCAACGTAGTCAATCCGGATGTCATTGTTGAGAAATACGGTGCAGACACCTTGCGTCTGTATGAAATGTTCTTAGGCCCGATCGAACAGTCAAAGCCTTGGGACACCAACGGAATCGACGGTGTACACCGTTTCCTGAAGAAGTTCTGGGGATTGTTCTATGGCACGGCAGACAGCCTACAGGTAAGCGACGATGAACCGAAGGCAGAAGAATTGAAATCATTGCATAAACTGATCAAGAAGGTTACATATGATATCGAACATTTCTCTTATAACACTTCGATCAGTGCCTTTATGATTTGTGTCAATGAGTTGAGTTCTCTGAAATGTAACAAACGCGCCATCCTGGAACCATTGGTAATCCTGTTGGCACCGTTTGCTCCGCATATCGCAGAAGAATTGTGGCATGAATTAGGACACGATACAACCGTATGCGATGCACAATGGCCTGTATGCAACGAAGCTTATCTGGTAGAGAATACTGCCGTCTATGCCATCTCTTTCAACGGTAAAGTTCGTTTCAACCTGGAATTGCCGGCAGACATGCCGAAAGAAGAAGTGGAGAAGACAGCTCTGAACCACGAAAACTCAGCCAAATGGCTGGAAGGTAAGTCGGTGAAGAAGATCATCGTCGTACCGAAGAAGATTGTCAATATCGTAATCAATGGATAACGAATAACAAGTAATGGGCAATTGACAATTCAATCCTCATAATTGTCAATTGTCCATTTTTAATTTTCAATTTAAATAATAATACTATGAATCTCAAATCCAATAAGTATTTTTTCGAAATACAGGATTACCTGATGATCCTGTTGGGAACCTTGCTTTATGGTTTCGGTTTTAATGGGTTCATTCTTTCCAATGAAATTATCACGGGAGGGTTGAGTGGTATTTGTGCCTTGATTTACTTTGCCAGCGGACAATTGATTCCGGTGTCTATTTCTTACTTTGTCATCAATATCATTTTGTTGGCTGTTGCTTTGAAAATCCTGGGGCTGAAATTCTTGTTGAAAACGATCTTCGGCGTATTCTCGCTGTCGGCTTCTCTGTCGCTGTTTGAGATGTTATTAACAGAACCGATCATCAAGGACGAACCGTTTATGTCAATCATCATCGGAGGTTGTTTGTGCGGTGCCGGTCTGGGTTTAGTCTTTTCAGCCAACGGAAGTACGGGTGGTACCGATATTATCGGAGCGATCGTCAACAAATACAAAGACATATCGATCGGACGAGCTTTGCTGTTCTGCGACTTCTTCATCATCGGTTCCTCGTATGTCTTGTTCCACGATGTAGAAAAGATCGTATTTGGTTTTGTAGAAATGGTTATCAGCAACTATTTATTAGACTGGGTTATGAATGGGAACCGCCAGTCTGTCCAATTCCTGATCTTTTCGCAGAAGCACGACGAGATTGTGGAACGCATCCTACATGATATAGGCCGAGGCTGTACGATTCTGGACGGAACAGGAGGTTATTCGAAACGTCCGGTCAAAGTAGTTGTCCTCTTGGCGAAGAAATCCGAATCTGCCGCTATTTTCCGATTGGTAAAGAGTATTGACCATAATGCCTTTATCTCGCAAAGTATTGTCAGAGGAGTATATGGTGAAGGATTTGATCCGATCAAAGCTTAGATTTATTACGATAATAAACGAAAGAGGGCTGAAGTCCATCTCGAAAAACATGCAAAGTCCGAGACAGAGGTCTTTCCCGCACTTTGCACGTCTGCGAGAAGCAATTCAGACCTCTTTCTTGCATTTTGCACGTCGTACAAGGTCCCGGAAAGAGGCCTTTCTTGCGTTTTGCACGTCATGCAAAGTCCCCTGTCGGGTAATTGGAAAGTATTTTCCTCCTTTCCCAAATACCCGGCAGGGGACTTGCCGTTTATCTGAAAACCGTACGAACCGGTTTCAATACTCAAAACTGCCGCCGCCCAAGAATTCTCTTAACAATGATGTCTTAGGCAAATCTTCCTGCGGAATATACTTGAAATAACGCATGAACCGGAGTAATCGGTATGCTTCGACATTGGCAGGAGAACGTTCCGGCACATTGGCCAGAATCGGTTCGGCATACGCCCGTAAAGCGGCCAACTCATACAACATCGCACTGTTGAACGTTGCATCCGCATATTCCTGATACGGGAATATCCATTTATCTTCTCCCCGCCGTACGCTTGGCCATCGGTTGATCGTTTCTTCAGCTGAATAACCGCGATAACGATAATCCCGGATAATACGACGCAGCAGCCGGTTGTCGGTCGTCGGAATCCAGTTATGATTATCCAGCGAAATGGAAGTCAGCGCCGAGACATAAATCCGGTACTTCAACGAATCGTCCAGATGAGCCGTCAATTCCGGATTCAAGGCATGAATCCCTTCGATTACAATCACGGAATTTTCGTAAAGCTTCATTTTCTTTCCCTTATAAACCCGTTTGCCGGAATTGAAATCAAACGAAGGCAATTCTATTTCTTCCCCATTGATCAAGCGTTGCAAATCTGAATTGAAATAAGGCAGATCCAAAGCATACAATGATTCAAAATCATAATCGCCCGATTCATCTTTCGGCGTATCTTCCCGGTTGACAAAATAATCGTCCAAGGATATACCAACCGGACGAAGAAGATTAGTAGCCAACTGTATTTCCAACCGCTTACAGGTTGTTGTCTTTCCAGACGAAGAAGGACCGGCAATCAGAACAATGCGTACCCCTTTCTTGTACCGTTCTGCTATTTCATCCGCAATACGGGCGATTTTCTTCTCTTGCATGGCTTCCGAAATCATAATAACCTCCGAGGCATGTCCATGCTCCAATGCCATATTCAAATCACCGACATTATTCAATCCAAGAGCCCGTTGCAGGTTCAAATGTTCCTTATAAGCCTCGAACATCTTATTCTGAAGCACCTTCGGAGCCAGCACGTGCGGATTAGTCCGTTCCGGTACTCGCAACAAGGCACCATCCAGATAAGGTTCCAACTCAAAGACGGGTACATATCCGGTAGAAGGCGCCAAACCACCATAAAAGTAATTCACATAACCTTCCAGTTCATAATAAGAAGCATACATCATGCCACTCGATTCGATCAGATTTGCCTTATCTTCCATACCGACTTCGCGGAACAACTGGATAGCCTTTTCCGACTGTACCGTATGTAACTTCAGTGGAATATCTGCATCAACAAGCTCTTTCATCCGTTGCCGGATCTGTGCCAGCATATCTATATCAGCAGGCTTCCCGTTATGAATCGTACAGAAATAACCCTTGGAGATAGAATGTTCGATATTCAGCGTAGCTTCCGGAAAGACGTCATGTACCGCTTTGGAAAGGACATAGCACAACGTACGCACATACGTACGCATTCCTGAAGGATGTGTACAATCAACGAATTCGATATCTTTAGGTTGCCAGCAAGTATAAGTCAAATCCTGTGTCCGGTTATTTACCTGAGCATTCAACGGACGATAGGTGAGCGGTTCTCCCACGATTTGATAGATTTCCAATAGCGAAGAACCTACCGGTACATCATAATATTTGCCGGTATTTTTGCAATAAATAGTGATCTGTTCAGCCATAAAATTCAGTCAATTTTATTATTTTTGCATCACTAAAGATAGAAATATTAATCGGATATTCAATCCACTTAAACTAATTTTAGATGGACTATTCATTTTTTGACCTTCTCCGTCTGATAGGATCATTGGCATTGTTCCTATACGGCATGAAAATCATGAGCGAAGGCTTGCAAAAGTTTGCCGGAGACAGTTTGCGAAAGATCCTGACTGCCATGACAACCAACCGAGTAACCGGCGTATTGACTGGTGTATTGATTACAGCATTGATTCAATCTTCCTCTGCCACTACTGTTATGGTGGTCAGCTTTGTCAATGCAGGACTTCTCACACTGAAACAATCCATTGGTGTCATCATGGGAGCTAACATAGGAACAACTGTAACCGCCTGGATCATCTCAGCTTTAGGGTTTAAAGTGGATATATCCGCATTCGCCTTGCCTTTATTGGCTTTTGCCATTCCTCTTTTCTTCTCGGGTAAAAGTTCACGTAAATCAGTAGGCGAATTTATATTCGGTTTTTCATTCCTGTTCATGGGATTAGCCTATTTAAAGAACAACGCACCAGATTTGGGAGCTAATCCCGACATGTTGGCTTTCGTCCAGAATTATACCGACATGGGATTCTTCTCCATCCTTTTATTCCTGATCATCGGAGCCGTATTAACCATGATTGTGCAAGCATCGGCTGCTACCATGGCTATCACCCTCATCATGTGTGCTAACGGTTGGATTGACTACCACCTAGGAGTAGCTTTGGTTTTAGGGGAAAATATTGGAACAACAATTACAGCCAATCTGGCCGCTCTGACAGGGAACACACAGGCCCGCAGAGCCGCATTAGCGCATCTGATGTTTAACCTCTTTGGCGTGGCTTGGGTACTAATAGTCTTTTATCCTTTTACAGAAGCGGTTTCCTGGTTTGTCGTTAAAGTAATGCATGTAACCGATCCGGTCGTAGCTGTTTCATTTAAGCTGGCAGCATTCCATACGGCATTCAATATCAGTAATACATTTATCATGATCTGGTTTGTCAGCCTGATCGAAAAAACCGTATGTGGCATCATCCGGACCAAACAAGAGGATGAAGAATATCGCCTATCGTACATCACCGGAGGTATGTTGTCAACATCCGAATTATCTATTCTACAGGCCCAGAAAGAAATTACTTTATTTGCCGAACGGACATCGAAGATGTTCAACATGGTAAAAGAGTTATTGTATGAAAAAGACGAGGATGTATTCCTGAAAACATACAGTCGGGTAGAAAAATACGAAAATATCAGTGACCGCATGGAGATCGAAATTGCCAACTACCTTACACAGGTAGCCGAAGGACGCTTGAGTTCGGAAGGTAAGGAAGAGATTCGCGTATTGCTGCGCGCCGTCAGTGAGATTGAAAGTATTGCCGATTCATGTAACAACCTGGCGCGTACCATCAAGCGGCGTAACGAATTCAAGTCGGTATTCACGAATGAACAGAATGCGCATATTGATCAAATGTTCAAGCTGGTAAGCAGTGCTCTCGACCGGATGAACGTAATCATGCACAAGTCGGAATTGAATTCTAAAGACATCAACGAATCATACAACATTGAAAACGAAATCAACAACTATCGTAATCAGTTGAAAGCCCATAACATTGAAGATATCAATAATAAACTGTACCAGTATCAGGATGGCGTTTATTACATGGATATGGTCAGTGAAAGTGAAAAACTGGGCGATTACGTTATCAATGTAGTTCAGGCTTTGATAGAAAAGAAGATTTAAAGGATAAATCTAGACAAGCTGACGAACTTAATTTTATTTATATGAACCGTTTTAAATCATTTACTTTGTTATCCAGCTTATTTCTAATGAGCTGGATATTTTTTACTTCTTGTTCGACTACAAACGAGCAGGAACGGTATGTAGTAGTTTTATCCATGGATGGATTCCGCTCTGAGTATCCCGACCGGGCACATACGCCTGTACTCGATTCTCTGGCAAAGGTAGGAGTGAAGTCGGCTTTTCGTCCATGTTATCCCAGTGTGACATTCCCGAATCACTACAGCATGGCAACCGGTTTGCATCCGGATCATCACGGATTGGTGCATAATACCTTTTGGGCGACAGATCTGGACAGCAGTATCTATAAGATCAGTGACCGGAAAGCCGTTGAAGATCCGAAGTATTACGGAGGAGAACCCATCTGGAATACGGCAGAACGTCAAGGAGTACGGACGGCTACTTATTTCTGGGTAGGCAGTGAAACGGCCGTTAACGGGCATCAGCCTTCTACCTGGAAGAAATTTGATTCGAAGGTTCCGTTTATAGACCGGGCTGATTCGGTCATTGCCTGGTTAAAGAAACCGGCAGCAACACGTCCGCATCTCATCATGTGGTATATGGAAGAACCGGATCACAGCGGACACGTCTACAGTCCGGATTCATCGGCTGTTGTACCCGTCATTGAGGAACTGGACCGCGTATTAGCTCATTTCTTCAATCAGGCTCGCCAGCTGGATATCTTCAACCAGATTGATTTCATCATCGTTTCTGATCATGGTATGGCTACTTACAAGCCTGAAAATTATGTCAACTTAGGAGATTATCTTCCGCGAGACAGCTTTGAGATGGTAGTAGAAGGCGTCCCGACGTTGCTTTATCCGCGAGCTTCCTATACAGAAACGGCGTATGAAATACTAAAGAAAGTACCGCATGTAACCGTTTGGAAGAAAGATGAAGTCCCGGCACAATTCGTTTATGGTACCAATCCGCGTATAGGCGACTTGATTGTAGCACCCAACATCGGTACCATGGTTCATTTCCGTTCCAAGGATAAAGCTTATCCGGCCTTAGGTGGTGCGCACGGCTATGATAATTATCAACCGGAAATGGAGGCTATTTTCTATGCTGCTGGTCCGTCTTTCAAGCAGGGAATAGAAACACCGGCAATGGCGAATGTCAATCTGTATGGACTGATTGCCCATCTACTTCGGATAGAACCGGCACCCAACGACGGTGATCCGGCTGTAATCCAGCCTTTACTGCGTGAATCGGACAGCAAATAATCCCAATAAAGAGTATTATTATAGCGTATAAAGGCTTTCTTTAGCCTAATCCGTACAGAATAGACAGATCAAATAGATAGTCCCGGAAATTCAGATTGCTTATGTACTTCTGAATCTCCGGGACTATCTGTTTATAATTACCAAATTGCCTGCCGCTGTAGCACCAGCCAGCAGAAAACAATTAGAGCCGCGGCATGCCACGGCTCTATGTATAATCTGAATATCGGATTATTTTACCAATTTCAATTCCTGGATCAATCGAGGACATTTGCCCCACTTATCGATCATGAACAAAACGTAACGGATATCAACACCGATACAACGCTGTAATTCCGGTTCGAAGGCAATATCACCACTCATGGCTTCCCAGTTACCGTCGAAGGCCAAACCAATCAGACGAGCATTCTTGTCGAAGATCGGACTACCTGAATTACCTCCCGTAATATCATTGTTGGTCAAGAAGCAAAGCTGAAGATCTCCATTTTCGTTGGCATACTGACCAAAGTCGCGACTGCGTACCAAATCCAGGATTTCTTCCTGTACCCAGAACTCATCGTTGGTCGGATCCTGCTTTTCCAAGATACCTTTTTCGGTTGTGAAATAGTTATACCAAGCAGCATCATACGGACGATAACCACCAATGCTACCATAGCTGGCACGCATCGTAAAGTTGGCATCCGAATAGAAAGTCTTGTCAGGATACATTTCCATCAAACCAGCCAGATACAGACGTTCGCCCTTTGTAATCTTGTCAGCCGATTCATTCAAGTGATTCTTCAATTCGATCAAAGCCACAAAAGAGGAAAGACTGAGGGCAAAAGCCGGATCTTTCTTCAGTTTGGCATTCTTCTTCGGATCAGAAATGAAGTTCACGATGTTATCATACGAAAGCAACTTCGTCTTCTTGAAGACATCTGCTGCATACTTCTTATAATCGCCTTTGTACTTCTTATCGATGTTGGCAAACTCATCCGGTAAATAAGCAGCCGGAATACGTTCTTTCGCAATCTGCATCATAGCAGCCAACACTTGCTGGTCAAGAGCCGGTTCATAATCCTTGAAGAACGGTTTGATCCGGTCTTCCAAGAAGATCTGACGTTCTTCGTCGGTCGAACCTTCTGCATCAAAGCTGTTCACCATACGTGCCAAGCTGACGATTTCCGTTCCACGTTCCAACGATTCCAACAGATAAACCAAAGCACGCTGGCATTCATTGGCTGAAGTATAACCCTCTTTCAACAGATTAAGAACTTCGCCATATTTTGCCTGACGTTGCGGATCCTGAGCTACCCAAGCAGCAAAAGCCTGTTCCTGTTCCTGCTTGCGGGCAATGACACCCAGACGGGCCAATCCTTTGTTCATACCGATCGAGTTCTTCCAATAATTAGAACTGCCGGCATATTTCGACGCATATTTGATACGTACCGCATCACTCTCAGACATGGCCTTTTTCCAGATTTCCTGTTTGATACCACGCACTTCGATACGCGGGATATTCTCATCCTCGATACGCTGCTGTACACCCCATGAACACAGATAACGGCTGGTACTTCCCGGAAAACCGATCGTCATGGCAAAGTCTTTATCCTGATAACCCTGCAAAGAGACCTCAGCTACATACTTCGGAGAATAAGGTTTGTTATCCTTGCTGTATTCAGCCGGTTCATTATTCGCATTGGCATAAACACGGAAGATAGAGAAGTCGCCAGTATGACGCGGCCACATCCAGTTATCCGTATCACCACCGAACTTACCTACAGAACTGGGTGGAGCAAATACCATGCGGACATCACGGAATACATTATATACAATGAGGTAATACTTGTTGTCTGAATAGAACGGGATAACACTTGCCTGCTTGAACTCATCTACTCCAATCGAATCACACAATACATTTCCGATAGAGTCGGCAGCCATCAGACGTTTGTATTCATCGTCAATCTTGCCAATGACACTATTGATCCGATCGGATACATCGATAGTCTGGCGAAGATACTTCACAGTCAATCCCGGTACAGGTAATTCCTGTTCTTTACTTTGAGAAACAAAACCGTCTTTCAAATAATCATGTTCCACACTACTCAGTTGCTGAATAGCACCATAACCACAATGGTGATTCGTAAAGATCAATCCTTCCTGTGAAACGGTAATACCGGTACATCCGCCACCAAAGATAACAACGGCATTTGCCACACACGGATCCGTTTCGCTATACAACTGTTCATACGAGGGTGTGAAACCCAATTCTTTCATGCGAGCCAAGTTCTGCTTGTTCAATTCTTTCAACACCCACATGCCCTCATCGGCATACACTTGGCCTAAAGCAGCAAACAGAAGCAAAACACTCCAAATCTGTTTTTTCCAATTCATTCTCTTATTCGTTTTCTATTAATAATTTAATTGTTTTCACCTGGGTTCGTGCCGACAACCATTCCGTCAGCTTCCGCTTGTTTTCAGCCGATATTTTCTCAGAACTCTTGACATAAATCAGCATAATCGGCTTCTGGGTATCTGAGTCCACCGGAATCAGACAAGTATGCGTACAGGAAATCTCCCGTACAAAGGGGAAGAGTACCTTCACTTCGGGCTTGATCTGCTCTGCCAGAAGCCGATCGTCGTGATAACTCTTCAGCTCACGTTGCAGCGAATCAATCTGCATGGCCTGCGTCCGCAATACCTGTTCGCTGTTCTTATATAAATCCTGCATTAACAAACTCTTCAACTTATTGATATCGGTCTCCTGTTCCGAGAAACCTTGCTGTACGACCAGACTGACATCCTTCAATCCATAATTCGGAAGGCGGTTGCGGGCTCTCTCGATGGTCGAGTCGGAAATATTATCGCCAATCAAAACCACTTTAATTTCCTTCTTGTCGGAAGTATTCGTGATCGTCTTACTCAGAATCTGTGTATTCGGGAAAGCCAGCTCGGTATTCACATAATTCAGTACCTGCTGGTTGAAATAAGTCGTCTTGACCAAACGGTAACTCAGGAACAAACTAGGCACAATGGTAAAGATCACAATGATACCCACATAACGTGTAACCCGTTTCTCGTGGTCTTTATCCAGGAATACTTTCTTCGGATACTTCAGGACACGTACGACCAGATAGGTTGCCAAACTGATGAATACACTGTTGATGAAGAACAGGTAGAAAGCTCCGAAGAAATAATACAGATTACCGGTAGCCAAACCGAATCCTGCCGTACAAAGAGGCGGCATCAAAGCGGTCGCGATCGCTACACCGGGGATCACATTTCCCTTACTCTTTGTCGAACTGGCTACAATACCGGCCAATCCACCGAAGAAAGCAATCAATACATCGTATAACGTCGGCTGCGTACGGGCCAGCAATTCACTTTGAGCTTCACTGATCGGAGAGATCAAGAAATAAATGGAAGATGTGATCACACTGAACACCGTTGCGATGGCAAAATTACGGAAAGAACGTTTGATCAGTTCGAAGTCTGAAATACCTAATCCTAAACCGAATCCCATGATCGGTCCCATCAAAGGAGAAATCAACATGGCACCGATAATAACTGCCGTTGAATTGGTATTCAATCCGAGAGAAGCAATAAAAGTGGCAAAGATCAAGACCCAAAGGTTCGTACCTTTAAACTCCACGCCTTTCTTGATCGAATCAATGGTTTCTTGTTCGTCTTCTTGTTCCTGCCTTACATCAAATATGCGGGCAAAAAAGGCTTTAATTTGTACATATAGTGACTCTTTCTCCATAACTTTCTTATTTGAAGCTGCAAATTTATAAATAAAAGTAAGTAAACAGTCGTATCAGACAGCAAGAATCTGTTCCTGCTACCAGATTAAGACCTTTTCAGGCGATTCCCAATGTATGGAATCTCCGTCAGTGGTAAATCCCGCCGGATCACAAAAGCCACGAAACCGATCAACAAAACGGTCCGCACCAAAAGCGCCACTCCGGTGGAAGGATAAGGAACATACATACCGACAACATACAAAACAGCCGCTAATCCGAAATAAAGAGCAGCCGACCGCAGATCATAAGCGATGGGATATTTCTTCTGTCCGATGAAGTAGGATAGCAACATCATCAGCAGGTTACAGCAGAACGAAGCCCAGGCACAAGCCATATAGCCGTAGGTCGGAGCAAAAAGGATAATGATCGCCACCGTGGCTGCACAACCAATTATCGAGAAGTAGGCTCCCCATTGGGTCTGATCAATCAGCTTATACCAAAAAGAGAGGTTAAAGTAAATGCCAAAGAAGAATTCTCCCAGCATAACAATCGGTACCACTTGCAGACCGTCGTAATACCGGCTGCCGACAAAGTATTTGATGATGTCGATGTAGAACATGACTCCCAGGAAAATAAGCAAGGAGAAGATGATGAAGTATTTCATGGCTTCGGCATACGCCTTCGTATTTCCTTCACTTTTGTTCTTGGCAAAGATAAAGGGTTCGTAGGCATAGCGGAAAGCCTGGATGAACATCACCATCACCACGGCAACCTTGAAGCAGGCGCCGTAGATACCTAACTGACGATAGGCTTCCGTCTTGTCGTCAAACAAGAGCGGGAAAAGGATCTTGTCGGCTGTCTGATTGAAGATTCCGGCAATTCCCAGAATCAGAATAGGGAAGGAGTAATGCAGCATCTCTTTCAGCAACGTTCCGTTCGGACGAGCCTTGAAGCCGGGCAACATACTCGGCAAGAGGCAAAGGAAAGTAATCCCTGTGGTAATCACATTGGCTACGAAGACATAACCGACTCCGTAATCCGGACGATAGAACCAACCGATGGCTTCGGGCATTCGGGTATATAGCCACGGACAAATCACCAGGAAGAAGATATTCAGGAAGATATTCAGAAAGATGCCCAGTAACTTGATACCGGCAAAACGATAGGCCTGACCGGCATAACGCAGATAGGCAAAAGGAATACAACAGAATGCATCTACTGCCGTAATGCCCAACATCATGCCTAAATACTCCAACGGAGCCGTATAACGCAAAGCATCGGCTATCGGTTGCAGAAACAGCAACGACAATAGCAGGAAAGTTCCGGATAATCCGCCAACCCACGCCATCGTTGTGGCATAAACCCGCATCGGTTCTGTTTCTTCTTTCTTATTGATAAACCGGAAGAACCCGGTTTCCATACCGAAGGTTAGGAGCACCAGCAACAGGGCTACCCAGCCGTATAAGTTGGTAACAATACCAAAATCGCCGGTATCGGTAAATACGCGTGTGTACATCGGCACTAACATCCAGTTCAGGAAGCGTCCGATAATACTACTCAATCCATAAACGGCTGTTTCCTTGGCCAGCCGCTTCATTCCTCCCGCCATAATTTGTTCTCTTTTATCAGTAGTTTGTCTGTCAACAAGTCAACGAAGTAACCCAAGTTCCTAATACTGAAAAGGTACTCGCCGACTTGTCTTCTTGTCAAGTCATAAACTTGTCAGCTAAAACAATAATCCCTGGTTTCCACTGTCGTGCATACGTCCCAGATGGGTATACGCAAGTTCTGTCACTTCGCGTCCGCGAGGTGTCCGCTTCAGAAAGCCTTCCTTGATGAGGAACGGTTCATATACTTCTTCCAATGTACCGGGATCTTCACCCAAAGCCGTAGCAATCGTGGTCAATCCCACCGGTCCGCCTTTGAATTTATCGATAATCGTTGTCAGAATCTTATTATCAATCTGATCCAGTCCGTAACGGTCAATATTCAAGGCTTCAAGGGCATAGCAGGCAATGGCCTTGTCGATTGCTCCGCTCCCCTTGACCTGTGCAAAATCGCGTACACGACGTAACAAGGCATTGGCTATACGAGGCGTTCCCCGGCTACGGGAAGCGATCTCTTTTGCCGCATTCAGTTCGCAACGGATATTCAGGATATCGGCACTGCGCAAGATAATCTGTGTCAATGTCGATACATCATAATACTCCAGATGCAGGTTGATTCCGAAACGGGCCCGCAAAGGACTCGTCAGCAAGCCACTTCGGGTAGTAGCACCCACCAGCGTAAACGGAGCCAGATCTATTTGGATCGAACGGGCACTGGGACCTTTATCGATCATGATATCAATCCGATAATCCTCCATAGCCGAGTAGAGATATTCTTCTACAACCGGACTCAGACGGTGGATCTCGTCGATAAACAATACATCGTTCTTCTCCAACGAAGTCAATACGCCAGCCAAATCACCCGGTTTGTCGAGTACCGGACCCGATGTCACCTTAAAACCGACACCCAATTCATTAGCAATAATATTCGAAAGCGTTGTCTTTCCCAGTCCTGGAGGCCCGTGCAGCAACACATGGTCCAGGGCTTCTTTACGCATCCGGGCAGCCATGACGAATACTTTCAGGTTCTCGACCACCTTCGCCTGCCCACTGAAGTCGTGGAACGAAAGCGGACGGAGCGCGTTTTCGTATTCCCGTTCGCTTTCCGGCATCCGGACGTCTCTTATATCAAAATCGTCTTCCATCCTTTTTCTGTTTCGCAATTATTTCACAAAGTTACATAATTCGGTTGGAATTGGTTTGGATAGTAAGGAGATTTATCTTTCCCCGTTCTTCCGAATTCTATTGTCTTTTTACCGTTCCACCCAGGTGAAACGATCATTCCACCTAGGTGATACGATCGTTCCACAGTTGTGAGACGATCGTTCCACAATGGTGGAACGATAAAAAATAAACGAGAAACACCTCTAAATCATCTACTATTCACTTCTATTTGAAGAGAATTTAGAACAGTCAATCATATCAAAAGCCTCATCAGAACAGAGAAAAATCAAGAATGTTGTCCTTGTTTCTTGCCCATTTAAAAACTTTTTAATACTTTGGCTGATAAAATCCGTTTAGATCTAAATCATCTAATTTATAAATATAATTATCATGCAAATTTTATCGAAGTTAAATCTTTTGGGATGGTCGCTGGCTGGTTTGCTAATGACAGCTTGTTCGAACCAGCCCACAACGGTTGCCAATTACGAAGTAGTTCCGATGCCGTTGGAAATCAACACCACACAGCAAGCTTCTTTCTTGTTGAAGAGCGGAGTGACGGTTTATTATCCGGCAGGGAACGAGAAGATGCAGCGGAATGCCGAGTTCCTGGCTTCGTATGTCAAGGCACAAACCGGAATCGAACTGCAAGTACAGGCCGGTGAAGGAGGAAAAGGAGGTATCGTATTGCAACTGGGTTTGGCAAACGACAATCCGGAAGCTTATCAGCTGAAAGTAGATGCCAGTCAAGTTGTGATCAGTTCGCCATCAGAAGCCGGTGTTTTCTATGGTATTCAAACTTTGCGGAAGGCAGTGGATGTTGCGGAAGGCAGCAACGTAGAATTGCCTGCCGTTGAAATCAATGACCAGCCTCGCTTCGGTTATCGAGGTATGATGCTGGATGTAGGTCGTCATTTCTTCTCGATGGACGAGATCAAGACATATATCGACATGATGGCTTTACACAATATCAACCGCTTCCACTGGCATTTGTCGGAAGACCAGGGCTGGCGTATCGAGATCAAGAAGTATCCGAAGTTAACCGAAATCGGTTCGATGCGCAAGGAAACCGTGATCGGTCATAACTCCGGTAAATACGACGGTAAGCCGTATGGTGGCTTCTATACGCAGGAACAGGCCAAAGAGATCGTAGCCTATGCAGCAGAACGCTATATCACGGTAATCCCAGAAATCGACCTGCCGGGACACATGCAGGCAGCCTTAGCCGCTTATCCGGAACTGGGCTGTACAGGCGGTCCGTATGAAGTATGGACACAATGGGGTGTATCCGACAATGTATTGTGTGCCGGTAACGATCAGACCATCCAGTTCATCAAAGACGTACTGGCTGAAATCGTAGAGATCTTCCCATCCGAATATATTCACGTGGGCGGTGATGAATGTCCAAAAGTAAAATGGTCCACTTGTCCGAAATGTCAGGCCCGCATCAAGGCTTTGGGCTTGAAGAGCGACAACAAGCATACCAAAGAAGAACGTCTGCAGAGTTATGTGATTCATGAAGCAGAAGAATTCCTGAACTCAAAAGGACGTAAGATGATTGGTTGGGATGAAACCCTGGAAGGTGGTCTGGCTCCGAATGCAACCGTGATGTCATGGCGTGGAGAAGCCGGAGGTATCGAAGCAGCCAAGCAGCATCATGATGTAGTCATGACTCCGAACACGTACTTATACTTCGATTATTATCAGTCGAAAGATACCGAGACAGAGCCGATGGCAATTGGCGGTTATCTGCCGATCGAACGGGTTTACAGTTATGAACCGATGCCGAAATCGTTAAGTCCGGAAGAACAGAAGTATATTGTCGGCGTGCAGGCCAACTTATGGACAGAATATATTCCCGACTTCAAGCAGGTACAATACATGGTATTACCGCGTATGGCAGCCCTGAGTGAATCACAATGGTGCGCACCGGAAAAGAAGAATTACGAAGCCTTCCTGCAGCGTGTCAGCCGTTTGGTCAATATTTATGCGAAGAACGGATGGAATTATGCTACACACATCTTTGATGTGATGCTGGATCTGAAGCCCAATACCGAAACCGGTACGTTGGATGCCGTAGCCCGTACGATCGACAATGCTCCGATTTATTATACATTGGATGGCAGCGAACCGACAACGGCTTCAGAGAAATATACAGATGTCATCAAGATTGACAAGCCTTGTACGCTGCGTACAGTAGCGATCCGCCCGTCTGGCAGTTCAAAGATCACCAAAGATGAAATCAGTTTCAGCAAATCATCCATGAAACCGATTACCATGTTGCAGCCAATCAACAAACAATATGAGTTCAGCGGTGCAACCGTACTGGTAGATGGTATGACTGGTAATATGAACTACAAGACAGGACGTTGGATTGCTTTCTATACCAATGACCTGGAAGCCGTTATCGATTTGAAAGAAGCAACAGAGATTTCATCTATGACGTTACATACCTGTGTGGAAAAAGGCGACTGGATCTTTGATACACGCGGTATTACCGTATCAGTATCCGACGATAATCAGACATTCAAGGAAGTAGCTTCTGAGGCTTATCCAGCTATGAAGGAAAGTGATCCGAACCAGATCTACACGCACGAGCTGAAGTTTGATCCGGTCAAGACCCGTTATGTCAAGGTAAAAGCCTTGTCGGAACAGAAGATTCCGTCTTGGCATGGTGGAAAAGGAAACCCGGGCTTCCTGTTTGTTGATGAGATTATTTTGAATTAAGAACCTTAGGATGATATGCATTCATCCGGTTTTACTTATCATAGGAAGGTGTGTCAAAATCTCCGCTCCGTCTTTTGGGTACGGATGACATGGATGGTTCATTTGGCACATCTTCCTAAATGCTATTAAAATCAGATTATAAGAAAATGAACGTATTTCCTTTCAACTATACTTGGCAAGAAACCATACTGTTCTACCGCTTCTTGCGTCATCGCAAAGGGTTCGGTGTACATTCCCCTTTTGCCTTTTCATTCATTACCAAAATAATCGACGAGCGCTGCGGTTACTACTGTTATCAGGATATTGAACTGATCAGGAGGCAACTGGAACACAAAGGGAATAAGCTCGCCCGAAAAGATATCAAGCGTTCGCATGGCGAGTTATTGTTCCGTACAGTCAATTTCTTCAAACCGAAGAAGTTGTTGCAGATCGGTTCTCCGGCAGGAATTGCCTCCTTATATTTAACAGCTTATGCGTCGGATGTAAAAGCCATTGTCCTTGAAAAGGATGCAGCATCGGCAGAAACAACCAACTGGAGCCTGCAGAAGTATCATTCAAAGGTACAATTGTGCCCGGGAAATTACGAACAGACGTTACCTGCAGCATTACAAGATTTAGGGAAAGTGGACTTTGTTTTCTTCCAAGCAAGTCAGGAGAAGGAAAAGAACCGGTTTTTCCTGGAAGAAACCATGAAACATATCCATCCGGATACCGTCTTTTTCCTGGAAGGAATTCGGGAAAATCAGGAAATGCGTACCCTCTGGCAAGAGATTTGTAACCGGAAGGAAGTCAGTCTGACATTCGATCTGTTCCATATCGGAATTGTCATCTTCCAACCCCGGTTTCACAAGAAGAATTATATGCTGTACTTCTAAAAGATTGTGCAGAGACAACAAAAAACCGCCAGAGAAAGTTTTTTCTCTGACGGCTATCTTTATACTAACTGGAAGTCCAACTGTTTCCGTTCGAGGTTTGCTTGTGCGACACGAATGGTTACCGGATCACCCAAACGATACTGATGCTTGTTGCGCCGACCTATCAGACAATAATTCTTTTCGTCGAACTCATAGTAATCATCATCCAGATCACGCATCGGAACCAAGCCTTCGCATTTGTTTTCATTCAACTCAACATACAAGCCCCATTCAGTTACACCTGAAATCACTCCATCAAAGATTTGTCCGAGCTTGTCACTCATAAATTCTACTTGCTTGTATTTGACAGATGCCCGTTCGGCATTGGCCGCTACTTGTTCCATGGACGAACAATGTTCGCAAAGCTCTTCATATTTCTTCTTGACCACACTTCTTCCACCTTGCATATACCGCTCCAATAAGCGATGCACCATCATATCCGGATAACGCCGGATAGGAGAAGTAAAATGCGTATAATAATCGAATGCCAAACCGTAATGACCGATATTATCCGTAGAGTATTTCGCCTTCTGCATGGCTCGTATGGCTACGGTCTCGATCAGATTCTCCTCCGGTTTACCCTGTACCTGATCAAGCAAGGAATTGATGCCTTTCGAGATCTCACTCTTCTTACCGTCTGTCTTGAAGCGATATCCGAAACGACGGATAAAGGTGGCAAAATTCTCCATCTTTTCCGGATCCGGCAATTCATGGATACGATAGACAAACGTCTTCTTCGTTTTTCCTTTCGGCGGACGACCAATAAATTCGGCAACTGTCCGGTTGGCCAGCAACATAAACTCTTCAATCAGCTTGTTGGCTTCTTTAGAAACCTTGAAATATACGCTGATCGGCTTTCCGTCCTTATCAATTTCGAACTTCACTTCATACCGGTCGAAATTGATCGCACCGTTCTTAAACCGTTTCTCCCGTAATTTCTGGGCCAACTGATTCAAAGCCAGAATGGCTTCCTTACAATCGCCTTCGCCCGTTTCAATAACCTGCTGCGCTTCTTCATAAGTAAAACGGCGGTCGCTCTTGATCACTGTCCGACAAATACGCGAATTAACGACTTCCGCATCTGCATTCAGTTCAAAGATAGCCGAGAAACAAAGCTTTTCCTCGTCAGGCCGCAAAGAACAGATCTGGTTACACAAACGTTCCGGCAACATAGGTATAGTGCGGTCCACCAAGTAAACAGATGTAGCCCGAGATTCCGCTTCCCGATCAATCAAGCTTTCAGGCTTCACATAATGCGTTACGTCGGCAATATGCACGCCTACTTCCCAATTTCCATTATCCAACTGACGGGCAGAAAGGGCATCATCAAAGTCCTTGGCATCTTTCGGGTCGATGGTAAACGTCAATACATTCCGGAAATCTTCCCGCTTGTCAATCTCTTCCTGCGGAATGGTATCCGGTATCTTATTGGCAGCCTTTTCTACATTCTCCGGATACTTATAAGGCAAACCAAATTCAGCCAGGATAGCATGCATTTCAGCATTGTTACTACCAGCTTTACCCAAGATGTCAATCACTTCTCCCAACGGATTCTTGGCATCGTCGGGCCATTCCATGATACGGACAACAGCCTTATCACCATTCTTTCCACCTTTCAGTTTGTCTTTCGGGATAAAGATATCATTCGCCAAGGTCTTATTCTCGGTAATCAGGAAGGCAAAGCCCTTTGCCACCTGAAGTTTACCCACAAACACCCGTTCCTTGGATTCAAGAATCTCAACCACTTCGCCTTCCGGCTCAGCCCCTTTACGACGAGCAAACAACTGAACTTTCACGCGATCGCCATCCATTGCATGAGCCGAGTTCCGTTCAGCAATGAATACAGGCGTCCCTTCTCCATCCGGAATAAATGAATTCTTTCCATTGCTTCGCCGGGTAAAAACACCTTCGGCAATCGTACCGATATTATTCAAATGATACCGCCCACGATCTACTTCCTTCAGGTAACCACCCAAAGCCAAATCTTCCAATATCGCCGAAACCTGTAATTTCTGCACTTGGCTTTCTACACCAATCTGCTTACTTACCTGTTTATAATTGAGCGATAACGAAGGCGAGGATTCAAAACACGTCGTGATCAGACGAAGTAAATCGTCTTTTTTGATCCGTTTGCTTTTCCCCTTTTTCTCTTTATCTTTTTTCTTATCTTTCTTTTTCGTCTTCATAAGCAATATATCTAAAATCTAGGGCTTTATTTCTTTATATGAATCATCTAAGAGTTACTTTTGCCATAAAAATCCTTGTTACAAAAATACTTAAACTTTTTCATATTACCATTTCCCGTTTTATCTTTCTTCAAACAAAGAACAAACAACCCAGCAGTTGTGTTCTCCCAAAAACCTATAATCTCAATAGTTACCGGACAGAAATAATATAAATAAAAACATTTATTCATATTTTATTACTACTTTTGCGCCTTCATTCAATAACAGGCAGAAAAAACATGAGTAAGATGAGTAATAAGATTGACTTTCAACCTAAATTATTCGAGTTATTCCGGAATTATTCAAAAACGGATTTCAGTACAGACTTAATGGCCGGAATTATCGTAGGTATTGTAGCGTTGCCGCTGGCAATTGCTTTTGGTATTGCTTCAGGTGTTACACCCGAGAAAGGTATCATTACAGCTATCGTAGCCGGATTTATCATTTCTCTGTTAGGTGGTAGCAAGGTTCAGATTGGCGGACCTACCGGCGCTTTTATCGTGATCATTTACGGAATTATCCAAGAGTACGGCATCGAAGGCTTGACGGTTGCCACTTTAATGGCCGGTATCCTATTGGTTCTGATGGGAGTTTTCAAACTGGGAGCTGTCATCAAGTTCATTCCTTATCCGATTATTGTCGGTTTTACAAGTGGTATTGCGGTTACGATCTTCACCACGCAGATAGCAGATGTCTTTGGTCTGACTTTCGACGGAGAGAAAGTTCCGGGCGATTTCATCGGCAAATGGCTGGTGTATGCCCGTCACTTTGATACAGTAAACTGGTGGAATGCATTGGTTAGCTTTGTCAGCATCTTCATAATTGCCATTACACCGAAGTTTTCCAAGAAGATTCCGGGTTCACTGATCGCCATCGTTGTTGTAACACTGGCTGTTTATCTGATGAAAGTCTATGGAGGCATCACTACCATCGATACGATAGGCGACCGGTTTAGTATCCAGGCCCAATTACCGGAGGCTGTTGTTCCGGCATTAGACTGGGAAGCTGTCAAGAACCTGTTCCCGGTAGCTGTTACCATAGCCGTATTAGGCGCTATTGAATCTTTATTGTCGGCTACGGTAGCAGATGGTGTGATTGGCGACCGTCATCATTCGAATACCGAACTGATTGCACAAGGAATTGCCAACATTGTTTCTCCCATATTCGGAGGAATTCCGGCAACAGGAGCCATTGCTCGTACAATGACGAACATCAATAATGGAGGTCGTTCACCCATTGCCGGTATTGTTCATGCAGGCGTACTGTTACTGATCCTTCTATTCCTGATGCCATTGGCTCAATATATACCGATGGCTTGTCTGGCCGGTGTATTGGTTATTGTCTCTTATAATATGAGTGGCTGGCGTACTTTTCTGGCATTGATGAAGAACCCGAAGTCGGATGTAACCGTGTTGCTGATTACTTTCTTCCTGACAGTCATCTTCGATTTGACAGTAGCCATTGAAGTCGGTTTGCTGATTGCCTGCGTTCTGTTTATGAAACGTGTCATGGAGACCACCGAAATCTCTGTTATCCGCGATGAAATCGACCCGAATAAAGAATCAGACTTGGAAGTACACGAAGAACATCTTACCTTGCCGAAGGGTGTGGAAGTATATGAAATCAATGGTCCTTACTTCTTCGGTATAGCCACGAAGTTTGAGGAAATCATGTCGCAGTTGGGCGATCGTCCGAAGATCCGTATTATCCGTATGCGTAAAGTACCTTTCATTGACTCAACAGGTATTCATAACCTGACCAATCTGTGTGTCATGTCGCAGAAAGAAAATATTCACATTATCTTATCGGGTGTAAATGACAAGGTACATAAAGTATTGGAACGTTCCGGATTCTATGAACTATTGGGCGAAGACAATATTTGCAGCAATATCAATGAAGCTGTGGCAAAAGCCTGGGAAAGCGTAGAAAAGAAATAAGGCTTATCAAGAAAACAGCCAATGGACACAACAAAATAAGTATCCATTGGCTGTTTTTATATACATTATAATGCTTCTTTTATAATTTCACCTACCGTCGGATGTGGGAAAACAAATGATTTGATTTCTTCGGCCTTCATGCCTTTCTCAATGGCCATTCCAGCAATCACTATCAGCTCTGAAGCTGGATTACCCAATAAATGCGCACCGATCAACGTACCATCTTCAGCCAGAATTAACTTACAAACTCCATTTCCCATTTCATTCTCTGCCACGAAACGACCGGAGAATGCCATCGGTATTTTCTTTACCTGATAAGGAGTTCCGCTGGCCTGCAGTTCTTCTTCTGTCTTACCAACACCGGCAATTTCCGGATTCGTATAGACAACGCCCGGGATAGCCTTATAACTCATGGCACGGGCTTTCCCTAAAATATGATCGATAGCCACTTCCGCTTCGCTGACAGCTGTATGAGCCAGTAAAGAAAATGCCGTAATATCACCGCAGGCATATACATTAGGCAAGGAAGTTTGCATGTATTCATTGACCTTTATGCCATTGCGGTAAGGCTCTAAAGCCAAGGTTTCCAAGCCAAATCCTTTCGTAACCGGACGGCGGCCTACGCTTAACAACACCTTTTCACCGTGTAACGTAAAGCTTTCCCCGTCTTTTTCCACCGTTACTTCCTGTCCGTGAATACCTGTTACCTTATGTCCCAGATAGAATTTAACCCCACGCTTGGCATATTCAGCCTGAAGCATATCAGATAATTCCTTATCCATCGGACCCAAGATCTTATCGAGCATTTCGACTACCTGTACTTCCGTTCCCATACTGTTGAAGAACGAAGCAAACTCCATTCCGATCACACCGCCACCGATGATGATCAGGGAAGCCGGCAACTCTTTACTCTGCAAAGCTTCCCGACTCGTCCAGTATTCTGTTTCATTGACTCCTGGAATCGGAGGAATGACCGATTCAGAGCCTGTACATACCAACAGGTTCTTAGCTTCGTAAACCTGTTCAGTACATTGGATCAGGATATTTCCTTCATCCGTTTTCCCTTGGATCATGGCTTCTCCGGTAATGACTTCCACACCGCTTTCTTTCATCTTCATGCGGATTCCGGCCGTCAGCTTTTTCACTACCTTATTCTTCCGGGCAATGATTTTCGGATAATCAAAAGAAGGATTCTCTGCGCTCACCGCATATTTGGATGCATGCTTGATCTGATCGTACGTCTTGGCTGAATACAGCAATGTTTTGGTTGGTACGCAACCTTCATTCAAACATACGCCACCTAAGGCATTCTTCTCGAATAAGACAGTTGATAAACCACCTTTAGCTGCTTTTTCGGCAGCAGTATATCCGGCGGGACCACCACCGATAATGGCTACATCGTATTTCATGTTCATTAGATTAATTGAATTAATATATTCGGATTAATTTCTTTCAATATCGCTATAAGAAGTTGTTCATCCTGCGGATAAAAGTTCCGTTTTTGCTCTTTTCCTGCTTGGATCGAATAATAAACGGTAAGGCCTTTATGCGGTTGTCCAGTTTGATGAATCTGCGTGATATAAAGAATCGGGATAATGCCTGATCCACCTTGCAAATTGTTTGTTTCCGTAATACTATACGGCATAAACACCACCGCATACAAACCTCCCAAAGGAACAGCCAGCCAAATGGCTATGTTCAGCAGTTCGTTCGAAATAATTCCTCCGATCACACAGAACAAAGCATAAACGGCATAAATAAGAATCCACCGATAGAGCTTCGGATTCCGGTAATCTTTTTTCAGCTGTGCTTTCATAATAATACCTTTAATGATCGTTACATGATAGAAGGTTCCTTTACTTGAATATCCGGATTATACTTTCGGAGACACTTCAGGAATTCTTTCTTATTGACCGGCGATATCAATAACCATTGCTGTTCTCCTTTATAAATAATCAGCCGGTCCAAAGACAAAGCATAGCTAGAAACAGGCAGGGCAGTAGGCTCAACAGCCGCAATTTCTTCTACCTTGAGTTTCTTTTCTGGAAAGAAACTACAATGTACGATCAACTCGCCGTCTGCTGTTATCTTATACCAGGTAGTCAGCATCAAGTGAATCAGGAATAAAGTAACCAACAGCAAAGTAATCATTCTTCCCGGACTCTGCCCCTGAACAAAAGACAACACCGTACATATCCCCATGATCCAGATGATCATATGATACCACCATCCTATTTTCGATTTGAATGTTCTATCCATATAGATTCCACTATTAATTGGGTATGCAAACCCCGATTTATATTTGAGCTTGCAAGTTACAAAAAGTATTTGAAAAAAGAAACCTCTATGCCTACCTGCATCACGCAGCCAAACATAGAGGATAAGTTTTGATTAAGCACTAATTTGTATCTTTGGAGAAAAAAGTCTTAGAGCGTCAACCTTTTTTCAATCATCTATCAATGACTAAAAATAGCTTTTTTCTCTTTTTCCTATTTTTACATTTGCAAAAATAGAGCACGATAAGACTCTTTTTATTCCGAGTAAATAAAATATAAATATATCAAAGGCATAAAATATTGATTATCTTTTATTTTTAATAATACCTGAAGTCGAAAAAT
>OHFP01000299.1_pt1 | contig 28237 bp, 21 predicted proteins | sample 1567591 | NCBI WGS metagenome assembly OHFP01 (sample SAMEA3879547, study PRJEB24766) | human gut metagenome | biome: human-associated habitat; feature: feces | place: USA | collected 1985/1987 | reverse complement strand
ATTTTGGGTAATAATACTACAATCCTATGGTTCCGGTGAATAATGTATTTTTAGGAAGCCCTGACCCTCTCCTTGGGTCATTAGACCCAACTACGGGGCTTGATGAAAGAATGGCTATGCTCGAAGCCTACCAGAAAAAGCTGGCTGAGCTGAGACAAGCCAGAGCACAGATGAGTCAGATTCAACCTCAGGAGGCTACCCCCAGCCTATGGAATGAGATTGATTCTGAGGTATATCCCCTTACAGATGAACAGAAGATGAAGTTAGCACAAGATGAAGATTATGCTCAGAATGATATTGCACTTCAACAGATGGTTCAAACTGAAATTCTTAACCTTGTAAAAGGTAAGATAGAAAATTCTCAATCAGGCAAAGAGCTTCTTACTAATCAGTTAAGCATCGTGAAAAAGCTGAAGAAGAAAATTGTCGAAGAAACTAATCAAGAGATGGAGGCATTTAGAAGATTCAAGGAATACTCTAAATCCCACCCTAATGTAACTTACGAAGAATTTATTAAAACTGTTTATCAATGAATGTAAATATAGTGGCTGAAAGAGTCAGGTCTTATATCAATGGACAGATTACAAGGATGGCTATGGATAATCCTGTTGTGGGATTCATGAAGCCCATAATCACCCGAGTAATAGACAACAATGTCTATAAGATAGAAGATGGACTTAAGATGATAGCTGATAAGGATGGTAATATAGATACAGAAGCTATTCTGACAGAGATGTTGGATAGTGTAATGAAAGCTAAACCATTCACAATAAATACACCATTCATCGGAGACATAGAGATTGGTGAAGGTCTGGTTAAATTAAACCTACCTGTAGTAAATAAGAGGATTGTATTTAACTCTACAGACCTTCAGGAATTAAAGAACTTATTAACTAAATAAGGCTATGGATGGATATATGCTAAGAAGACTGATGGAGGAAAGAGGAAACAGAGGCTCTAATATGGTGGAAAAGTTCAAAGAGTTTATGAGGTCTGAGAGAGGTGGCAGACGCCACTTTGATGATATGGACCCATGGGACTATGAATATTCCAGTAGAAGAAGAGACCATGAAGATGCTGACTTCCGCAGAATGATGGAAAGTATGGAGGACTCCGACAAAAGAAGAATGTGGGAAACCATGATGGAATCTCATGAGGGTAGAAGAGGTAAGCATTTCAGCCCTTCTTTTGCTAAGATTGAGGTCGAGGAAATGTCCCATACTGAAAATGGTAATAAACACAGAGGTGAAAAGTACTCGATGGAAAAGGCTGAGGAAGTATTCAGAAGATACAAATCAATCCTTCCATCTGAAGTAACTGTAGCTGATGTGTATGTAGCAATTAACTGTCACTTCCATGACTTTGCACAACTGTACAAGGCATGGTTTGGTGATAACATTGATACTAAGATTATTGAATCAGCTATAGTGTTCTGGTTCAAGGATGAGGAATTCCAGGATGGTGAAAAGCTCTGGAAATACTTCAATTATATGAAGTAATCTGCTAAGGGGATACAGCAATGTATCCCCTTTTTAATAGACAAAAGACAGTAAATAAAGTAAATTAATTAATGAAGTATAAGTAATGAATTTAGCCTCTTGCTTTATTCAAATATTTATCATACTTTTGCACTGTTAAATATAAACTAAAAGGAGAAGTTTATGGGAGATGAATTAAGCATGGACCTTATTATGACAGGGGATGAGGCTGAAGACCTATTCCTAAATAATAGTCCAGAAGAAAAAGAAACAACTGTTCCCCCTGCTGAGGGACAGAATAAAACAACTACTGAGGGTGAACCAGAGCCTATAGAGGATATTAATCCTGAGGAACTGTTTAGCTCAGAGGGCGTAGGTAGTGGAGAGACTCAAGAGAATGGAGAGAATGCCGGAAACCAACAAGGTGATGGTTCTTCTCCCAATGACAACTTCTACTCTTCCATAGCCACTGCTTGTAAGGAGGAAGGTATTTTCTCCAATCTTGAAGATGACTCTCTTGAAAATATCAAGACAGCTGAAGACTTTAAAGAAGCCATGAATAAACAAGTCATGGCTATGCTTGATGAAAAGCAAAGACAAATCAGTGAAGCTCTTGAATATGGAGTAGAGCCAGACGAGGTTCAGAAATACCAGAATGCCATTAACTACCTGGATAGTCTTTCAGAAGAGGCTATTAAAGAAGAGGGTGATAAAGGCATATCTCTAAGAAGACAGCTTATTTATAATGACTACCGTAACAGAGGATTCTCAGAGGAAAGAGCTAAGAAGTATACTGAGAGGTCTTTTGAACAAGGTACTGATGTAGATGATGCTCTTGATGCCAAGTTAAGCAACAAAGAGTTCTTCTCAACCCAGTACAGTAAACTGGTAGAAGCTGCAAAAGAACAAGCTGAAAAAGAGGCTAAACAGGAAAGAGAGAAGGCTGAGTCCATTAAGAAGGCCATCATGGACACTGAGGAGCCCTTTGAAGGTGTGAAACTGGATAAGGCAACCAGACAGAGAGTATTTGAAACTATTTCCAAGCCTGTCTTCAAAGATAAGGAAGGGAATATGTATACAGCTCTGCAAAAAGCTCAGCATGATGATGAAGAAGGATTTATCCGGAAGCTCGGATATATCTTTACCCTTACAGATGGATTCAAGAATCTCGATGGTCTCGTAAAGGGAAAAGTTCAAAAAGAAACTAAAAGAGGATTCCAAAGAATAGAGCAGGCTTTGAGAACTCCCCCTACGCCAGGTGAACCCAGATTTGCAAGTGGTGTTGGAGGAGTAGAAGAAGTTAAGTCAGGAGGATTCCTTCTTGATGTATAATAACAATCCAATAAAATAACAAATTTATGGCAAGATTAGGTAAATTTCAAATGCTTACCTTCAGTCACTGGAAAGGTCTGACAAAGGATAACCACCTTGGCTCAGTATTCCAGCTGCAACCTCAGAGAGCCACCACTATGATGGTTCAGCTTCTTGCTATGTACAGAGGAAAGAACCTTGAGACTTATCTATCTCAGTTCCCTACAAAGGAATTTGATACTGATGATGAGTACACATGGGATGTAATTGCATCCTCAAGAAGAAATATTCCTCTTGTAGAAGCAAGAGATGGAGATGGTAAAGTAGTAGGTCCAAAGGGTCTGGCAGGTGTAGGAGGAGCTCCCTTCTATGTTGTATTTGCAGAGGACTGGTTTGCAGATGGCAATGTAATTGTAGGTGAGAAGAATGAAATCTATCCTCTGAGAATTCTTGGTGACCCAAGAATGGAAGGTACAAATGCAGTCTACAAGGTAGAGCTTATGGGTGGTGTAACTACTGGTATGCCTGGTGAAGAGCTGCAGCTTGGTAAGAGATTCTCGGATGACTACTCACCTGTTGAGAAGGAACTCTCAAGAAAGGTTGGTGACATCCAGTTCACTTCACCTGTAGCTATGAGAAATGAGTGGTCAAGAATCAGAATCCAGCACAAGGTTCCTGGCTCAATGCTTGGAAAGAAGCTGGCTGTAGGTATTCCTTCACTCGACCCTCAGACAGGAAAGAAGTTCGTAACTCCTATGTGGATGCACCATGTTGAGTGGGTATTCGAGAATAAGTTCTCAGAGAACAAGAATAACCTCATCATGTATGGTAGAAGCAATAGAAACCGTAATGGTGAGTATCTGAACATTGGTAAGTCAGGTAATGTCATTACAATGGGTGCCGGACTTAGAGAGCAAATGGAGGTAGGTAATGTAGTATGGTACAATGACTTCTCACTGAAGCTTATTGAGGACATGCTATATGAGCTGTCAATCTCCAAGCTGGCTATGAACAAGAGAGTCTTCATCTTGAGAACAGGTGAAAGAGGAGCTGTTCAATTCCACAGAGCTGCTAAGGACATGGTATCAGGATGGCTTCCTATTCCTACAGTAAACAACCCAGCTGTTATCCAAAAGGTACAAAGTGCACTTAACTCGAATGCAGTTGCTGCAACAGACTATCAGTTTGTAGAGTGGAGAGCTCCTATGGGTGTTATTGTAAAGGTTGAGGTAGACCCATTCTATGATGACCCTGTAAGAAATAAGATTATCCACCCAGATGGTGGTGTAGCTGAGTCTTACAGATATGACATCATGTATGCTGGTGATATGGACCAACCTAACATCCAACTGGCTAAGGCTAAGAACTCGCCTGAGATGAGAGGTTATCAGTGGGGATTCAGAAACCCATTCACTGGTGGCATGAACAATAATAACATGTCCTATGATGAGGATTCATGTGTAGTACATGGTATGTGGACTGGTGGTGTCTTCATTCTTGACACAACAAGAGTAGTATCACTAATCCCTGCAATACTTGCAGCTTAATTATTAGGGGAGGGTTAATCCCTCCCCTTATTTTACTAAACATATAAGGGAGAATAATATGGGAAAAAATCAAGAAGTTGTATTGGACATTACACCTGAGGAAACTCCTGAGGTAGTCCTGCAAAAAGCTCCTGCAAAGGAGAAAGAAGCTTCAGCTCCTCGTACTTATGAGGAGCCTGTAATGGTTTCTTGTCTCAGAAATGAGAGAGTTACTGTAAGATTCGTACCAAGACAGTCAGGTATTGTCACTGACCCAAGACATGTTAACTATGGTGGTATGGGTGAGAACTCGAAGAGAGTGTTCACTGTTCCTAAACTTCTTAGCACCAGAACCTACATGAATGTACTTACTAATGAGGAGAAAGCTTTCCTTGAAGAGTATATGGGACTTGAATACAATGACCTGTCAGTGTACAAAAAGAAAGATAACTTCTGGAGAGAATATAAGGTAGAACTAACCAAAGGTGATACTATCCTTGACCTTTCAGTTCCAGATGATTATATCAAGTATAAGGTCCTGCTTGCAAATAAGGACTATATTGCTCCATCGTTGAGTGTCCTTCAGGATGTACCTAAGGCAACCTATCAGTTTGTAATGGTAAGCAGTGAGGATGAAGCCAAGGCTTCTATGAGACAGCTATCCTACAACCAGAAGGCTTATATGCTTCTTGGTAAACTACAGGATAATGCAGATGCTCTCAAGGTTATTATTGAGACTGTAGATGGTAGACCTATCTCAGACAATACTAAGCTTGAGTTCCTTCAGTCTCAGGCTGGCGAGCTAATCCTAAGTAATGCTAAGCTGTTCTGCAAGGTGGCAGATGACCCTTATCTTGATGCAAAAGTCCTCATTAGAAAAGCCCACTCTGCTGGACTTATCTCTAAGAGAGGCAACTATTACTATATCAAGAAAGACAATACCCCTCTGTGTGAGAATAATGAGGAGCCTACTCTTTCAATGGCTGCTAAGTTCCTGAATACTCCTAAGCATCAGGAGATTAAGCTCTCACTTGAGGCTCAATTACAATAGTATGAAACTATCAGAATTCAGTGCTGAATTTGACATACTGTATAATAACATAATGAGCAATATTGCGCCTGGTCTTACTGAGTATGAGAAATCTGTATTTCTCACTCAGGCCCAGGAGCAGTTGGTTATTGAGATTTATAGTGGTCAATACAAGGGGGAACCCTTCGAGAATAGTGAGGAAGTAAGGGAATACCTCAAGTCCCTGATACAAACAGAAACCCTTGAGAATCTTACTGAGGTAACATCTGAATTTCCAGATACTTACACTCACTATACTGTGAAGCTGGATGCACAGAATTTCTGGTTTGTCATACTTGAATCAGTTATATTCTCTGGGGAAGAACCCTGTACAAATGGGAAAAGAGTGATAGTACAACCAATCACCTATGATGGTTATTGGTCTATTATGAGAAACCCATTCAGAGGCCCTAACAGAAATAGAGTCCTGAGATTGAATATTTCAGGAGATACAGTGGAATTGATTTCTGACCATGAGATAGGTAAATATACCTTCTCTTTCCTGAAGAAACCAAGTCCCATCATTCTTGAAGATATTGAGGGAGGAACCATTGATGGCAGTAGCACAGCTACAGACTGCAAGCTTCCTGAAGTTCTTCATAGAAGTATTCTTGTTAGAGCAGTGAATTTAGCAAAGAGCGCTTGGGGACAATCTCAAGAGCAACAATAATGTTTAATTAAACTCTTTTTTAAAAAATGGCTACTTTTAGCACAAACCAGGCAAGACAGATTTATGTCGCAAAGGAAGTTAAGGACACCCCATCTGCTGTTACAGCAGAAGGAGATATTGCTCTTGGAGCTCCTGAAAATGCCGATTATATTTATTTTCAGTATCAGGGTCCTGAGACTATTCTGAGAAGCGATATCCTTAAGAAGGACCTTATCACATCAGTAAAGCTGACTCATGGTAACAACATTCAGAAGTTCCTGAATGAGTATGAGGTAACTATCACTAATAACCCTGTTGCAGGTCAGGAGTATATTCTGAGAATTGACATGCTGGGTTATGCTTCTCTTGGCATTGAGAATACATACCAGAAGTATGGCTTTGTGAAGGCTACAAAGAACATGACTAAGGCTCAGTTCTATGCGAAGCTGGCTAAGTCACTTGCAGGTAATTTCGCAAGAGAACCATATCCTGTATATGAGTTCATTCTGTCAGATGGTTCAAGTGAGACCCCTGTTAAGGTAGATACTGACCCAGATACTCTGACTGGTAGCTATACTAAGCTGATTATCAGAGAAGTATCAGGTTACTGGCATGTAGGTACAGACGAGGATATGCCTCAGCTTGCTAATATCTTCACAGATAGAATCCTCAATGAGGGTGTTGAGGAACTTTGGGGTGAGGTAAAGCAGAAGACCTCTGGTCTGAAACCAAGAAAGGATACTGTCTACAGACAGCTTGCTGACCTGGAGTACTTCCTGATGGGTGAGAGAGCTGACAAGTACAGACTGGTTGGATGGCCTAAGGTAATCTACACAGATTACATGATAGACAAGATTGGTCTTACTCCTGAAGCTTTCCTTGGTACAAATGACAGCACAGGTGTAGGTATCATTGATATCCACTACTCATATGTAGGTTCAAATGAGTCAGTACAGAAGTCAGAGAAGGATATTTGCATTATCCTCCCCAATGGCACTTCTGGTGAAGCTCTGAAGCTTGCACAGGATATTGCAGACCAAGGTATAAGTGTACTGCACAAGAAGTATGATGGTACAGAGGTACCTCTAACTCCTGCAGAAAAACCTTAATCTTATGGGGAGGATTTATCCTCCCCTTTTTCATTTTAAAATAATTGGACTATGGTAGTTTTTAGTGAATTAAGAGTAACACATGATGGTGATAAGCTTATCATTGATGCTTTTATAAATACCAGTATCTCTGGAGATGAGAATCAGAAGATAGACCAAATCTGGGTGGATAAGAATATTCCTGTCTACAGAGAAGGATGTCCAGCACCATCGAATGATGCTGTCTTGATAGCTTCTACTGAGGAAGCTCTTGACCCTGATGACAAAGCTGAGTTTGACCCTGCTATAATAGATGAAGCTCTTGTAAGAGGCTATAGAATCGAGGTACCTTATGGAAAATACTCACAATTCAGTATAGCCAATGATATGCTGCATGTATATGTAGTTACATCAGGCCAAGAAGAGAAGGACTGTGAGTGCAATCCTATAATAGGAACAGTGGTTAACATCTATCCTTACTATCAACTCTCACTATATTATATGAGAGAGATGCAGGATAGCTGTGTTCCTCCAAGAGACTTTATAGACTTTATCCTTAAGCTGAAATCTGTGGAGATAGCTGTTAAAACAGGTAACTATGACCTTGCCCATCAGCAATGGGAGATACTCAGAGGGATAAAGAAGTTCCCAGTAAAGCACTGCAAATGTAATCACAATGGAGTCATATCTTAATATACTTGGAGAGGCCTTCAGTAGATTCTACAAGACTCTTGAAAGATATGGGTATGTCAAGGATGTAGATGTCCATAGATTGCTGGTTCTCTCCTACATTGAAGAGCTTCTGTCAGGTAGTCTGAATGTGTTGATATCAGATGAAGAATATGATATAATCAGAAGAGTGCTTCTATGTCTTACCGGAAGTAACTGTCTTATTCCTTATCCTGCATATCTCAATCTACAGGAAGACTCCCTGATTAGACCTTGGCTTGCTACAAAGTGGCTAAGATACACTGAATCAGATATTATGAGAATTTCTGAGGAAGGAGTTCAGAGAGCTACAGAGAGGGATTCTCTACTGTAGGGATAAAAATTTTACTTAAACTCTTGCAAATATGGTAAAAAATACTTATATTTGCAAGAGTTTTTTAATATAACCTATATGGAGAATAGAATAGAAAAAGCCTTAGGGCTGATTGAGGCAAAGCCTTATCTTGCTACGATGGGAGCTAATACAGTAGCTGCCAGATATGGATACTCCAAGCAGGAAATCCTTTGGGCTAAAAAGCTCTTCTATAAAAAGAGGTCTGAAAAGAGAGATGTCAAAATACTTATATTCGATATAGAGACAGCTCCTATGAAGGCTTATGTATGGAAGAGATGGAAAGAGAATGTATCTCTTGAGCAAACTATCTCAGAGTGGTTTATGATTTGTTGGTCAGCCAAATGGCTTGGCTCTGAAGAGGTCTTTCACGAGTGTATAACTCCTGATGAAGTGCTGGTTGAGGATGACAGAAGAATTACAGAGGGTCTGTGGAAACTATTCAATGAAGCTGATATTATAGTAGCTCATAATGGAAAGAAGTTCGACATTCCTAAGATGAATTCAAGATTCATCATTCACAAGTTGCCCCCCTGCTCACCTTACCAACAGATAGACACTTGTGAAATATCCAAGAAGGTCTTTGGATTCAGCTCCAATAAGCTCGATGCACTGGCTACTTACTTTGGCATTCCCAATAAGGATAAGACAGATTTCGAATTATGGAAAGCCTGTCTTGAAGGCAACCAGAAAGCCTTGGATTACATGTTGCAGTACAATATAAATGATGTGCTGATTCTTGAAAAGGTGTATCTCAGGCTGAGACCATGGATGCCGCATCATCCTAATGTAGGTCTTTATAAAGAGGCAAACAAGCCTGTGTGCCCAGTATGTGGCTCTACTCATATGGAGGTTACACCTGACCATGCCTATACTTATGCCTCTAAGTTCCAAGTACTTAGATGTACAGATTGTGGGGCTTTGGCAAGAGTAAGATTCAATTCTTATTCTAAAGATAAAAAGAAATCATTAGTACTATCAGTATGACAGTAAAAGAAATAGTCTACATGATTCTTGATGAGGTCAAGAATCAATCAGATGACGCATATTACACAGAAGAGCATATCATATTCCTTGCTTCTAAATACAGGGCTTTCCTCTTAAAGCAAAGATATGGTACTGACATAAAGAAGAGTGTACCTGAGTCTAACTATCAGACTATCTGTTTAGACCTGGAAGAAGTTCCTTTAGAAGACTTCATCTGCTATACAGGACCAAGACTGGTAAGCTCAGTTGAGATACCCACTATGTTGAATATAGGGAGCCGTAGAATCTTCTCTCAGGTAGATTTTACCACTATCTATTTCACTTGGGTAAGCAGAGACAGATTCAATTATGTGAATGTGAATCAGTGGCTGAAGAATATCATCTATGCCACTAAAGGGCCTGACCACAGGCTTTATATTAAGTCAGGTAACCCACAACACCTCTACCTGAAGAAAGTCCGTATAAATGCCGTATTTGAGGATTTTGAAAGGGCTTCTGAATTAGAGTGTGACAATCAGACTGGAGAGGACTGCGCTGTAAAGGATATGTTGGATAGAGAATTTCCTATTGAAGATGCACTGGTTCCTCCCCTTGTAGAGCTTGTATTGAAAGAACTTACTCAGGCCATTTATAGACCCGTGGATAATTCCAACAATGCAGCAGATGACCTTTCTAAAGTAGGACTTGCAGTTAATAACAAGAAATGACGTTAGCAGAATTCAGTGCGCAGGTAAGGAGAGTAGGCTCTCATCCACACAAGATTACTGGTTCCTGGGGTGTGTATGATTACTTCAAATTCTATAGAAGGACAAAGCCCAAAGAAAAGAAGTATATACTCACTGAGAGTCAGTACTTTGCTATTATAAGAAAAGTGAATACCATCCTTGCTGAATCTTTCGTGAGAGGTAAGGAGGTTCACTTTCCTATGAGAATGGGAACCATAGAACTCAGGAAGACCCTTAAGAAGCCAAGACTTGGCCCTGATGGAAAGGTAATCTTCCATACGTTGATTGATTGGGACAAGACAATAAAACTCTGGTATGAAGACCCCGAAGCCTACAAAAATAAGACTATTATCAGACAGGAATCAAGAGAGGTATTCAAAACATTCTACAATAAAGCCAGAGCTACCTTTGAGAATAAGTCGGTATACATGTTCCAGTTGAATAAGGAACTTAAAAGAGAAATATCAAAAAATATAAGAAAGGGCATTATAAAGGATGCCTTCTTACTTTCTTAATATGGGAAAAAGTTGGTGTGTATACAGACATATTTCTCCTTCTGGTAAAGTTTATATAGGTATAACAAGTATGAAGATTACTAAAAGGTGGGGTGCAGGAAGTGGCTATAAGTCACAAGTTCTATTTTATAGAGCTATCAAGAAATATGGCTGGAAATCCTTTAAACATCAAGTTATGTTTTCTGGTCTAACAGAAGAGAAAGCTAAAGACTTAGAAAAGAAACTAATTGGTCATTATAAGAAATTGAAAATTTCATATAATGCAACTGATGGTGGGGAAGGAATCTTAGGTTTTCAATTTTCTGAAGTTTCCAAAATAAAGATGCGTGAATCTCATATAGGAAAGAAATTGTCGGAAGAACAGAAGAGAAAAATAAGAGAATCTAATAAAGGAAGAAAAGCATCTAAAGCTTTTCTTGATTATATAGCCACAAGAACTGTACATCCTATGCTTGGAAAGCATCATACCAAGAAGGCTAAGGCTATTATATCAGAAGTTTCTAAAAGAAATTGGCTGGAAAGAGATAAAGAATCAATTCGTCTATTAGGAAAGCTAAGTGGAAAGGAGATAGTTCAGCTTTCTTTAGATGGTGAGATACTAAACTATTTTCCGTCAGCAGCAGAAGCCGCAAGAAAATTAAAAATAAATAGAGGTAATATTACTTCTTGTTGTCTTTTAGAAAGAAAGACAGCTGGAGGATATAAATGGAAATATAATGACAAACTATGTAAGCCTTAAAACAGTTTTAGACAAGGTAATGATTCATCCACTATTAGTGGATTTATCATTTGAAACAGCAGTTCTATATACCTTAGAATTTCTAAGAATAGTAGGAGTCCCAAGAATATTCGAGGATAGATTTAAAACTCTTGAGGTTAAGGACTACAGAGCTGTATTGCCTTGTGATTTGTTAGATATTATACAAGTTAAGGAACATTGCTCAGCCTATGCACTGAGAGCTACTACAGACACCTTCTATCAGGATGACAGAGGCCCTGCACCTTATGAATATACATTCAAGGTACAGGGAGATATCCTTTATACTAATATGAAAGAAGGAGCTCTGGATATAGCATACAAAGCAATAGTAACTGATGAAGAGGGGTATCCTATGATACCTGATGATTCTACTTTCATCAGAGCTCTTGAGCAATATATTAAGAAGCAATGGTTCACTATCCTGTTTGACATGGGAAGAATACAACCTGCTGTATTACAGAATGCTCAGCAGGAATATGCTTTCTATGTAGCCCAAGCTCAGAATAAACTGGTTATGCCTACTCTCTCAGAGATGGAGAGCCTGAGTAATATGTGGACATCTCTGCTGCATAAGACCAATGAATTTAAGACAGGTTTTAAAACTACTGGAGCAAAGGAGCTCCTTAAAGTACAATAGTTATGTCAGCTAAAGCACAAATGTTTGTACCCAAAGGTATGAAGAGGGACTACTCAGCTTCTAAAGCTGACCCTCAGTTTGCCTTTGAGAATCATAATATAAGAATTACCACAAGGGAGGATAAGACCCTTCTTTCCATTACAAATGAGAAGGGTAATTCTCCTATTGTACTTGACCCTGAAATCTCTTACGTTGGAATTGATATATCATCCTCTCCAAGTAGTGATTCTTCCCTTCAGATTAAAGCCACTCTACAAGATGGAGTTTCAGCAAAAGGAATAAGAATTAAGGTTAAGTACCTCGATAATACGGACCTACAAGAAAAAGAGGACTATATAGTCTTTAAAGACACTGGAAAAACAGCATTTACATTTATCCCAAGAGATGCTACACAGATTTCAACAGAAATGTATTTTTCCAACACTAAAGATAATATATTCTATATTAATGGTCAAGAAAAACCTACCCCATTCTCAGGAATATGTGTTGGAAAATGTATAGTAAATAATTATCTGATTCTTTTCTTGTGGGAAAAGGGGGTAAGCAGAATTGCCAGATTGGAGAATAAAGAGGAGACGTTTTCATATAAATGTTTATATGAAGGGACTATGGAGCTTGCTCCTACCCATCCCTTGGATACATTAGGTATCTATGAGAATGCTAATATCCAGAAAGTCTACTGGGTAGATGGGATTCATCCTATCAGAATGATAAATATTGTAGAGGATATAGAGCTTACAGACCTGGTAAAAACAAACCCCAATTATCTTGATATCGTAAAGAATATTCCTGATGATGTAACTATTAAAGTTGAAAGATTGCCTGAAGGAGACGGAACATTTAGTCAAGGTACTATTCAATATGCTCTTACTCTCTTTAGAAAATATGGTTCGGAATCTGGTATAGTGGCTATAAGTCCTATAAGCTATATATCTTTTACAGATAGAGGAGCCAACCCGGAAGAAACTGTACAGACATCTTTTAGAGTTGAGTTAAATGGCCTTAAAAGCTTGGATTATTTCAATTACGCAAGAATATACTCTATACATAGAACAAGTAAGGATGCTACCCCTACTGTAAAAATAGTTAGGGACATACCATTAGACAGCCCCTCCTATCTATTTATAGATACAGGTACTTTAGGTTATAATGTAGACCCTACATTATTATTATACCTTGGTGGGAATAGTATAGGAGGTAACAGTATAAATCAAAAAGATGGTACTCTCTTTTTAGGAGGATACTCCCTATTAGATACCCCTATTCAAGAAGAGCTAAAAGAGAAAATCAAAAAGGAATGTACTATTAGCTTCACTCAGGTGAGAAGTCCAGTATACGTAGGCTCCAATTCAGAGACTTCCTCCCTTAAAGGATATATATACAGCTCCTCTCTAAATTATTCTTCAAATAGAATAACCACCTTCAAAAGTAGAGAGTGGTATAGATTTGGTGTACAATTGCAGTACCATTCAGGCAAGTGGTCAGATATAGTATGGGTAGGGGATGCGAGATGTAATGTAACCCCTAAGGTAGAAGCTAATTTCTTATATGTTGTAAATGCCCGTCTTTTCTTTGAGGATGCTTTCCTTAGAGAACTGTCTTCTACTTTTTTAAATATAAGACCAGTAGTAGTTTTCCCTCAAGATGGAGACAGAGAAGTAATAGCGCAGGGAGTTTTAAGCTCAACAGTTTATTCAGCAAGAGATAGATTTGGTAACTCTCCTTTTGCTCAATCTTCCTGGTATTTTAGAGGTCCTCTAAGAGATTACTCTGCTATCGAAGTTACACATAATGCGAGATTAATACCAAGTGTATTGTATGGAGAGATACAAGGAACCTGGGAAGGTTCTACTCCGGAGACTCCATATGTGACAGGAGAAGCTTCTGCTGGGGAGGCATTCTCAAGAAAGTATCCAAGTGCTTTTTATGTGGACTCTTCTATAGTCACTTTTCACTCTCCAGATATAGAGTTTGATGATAATTTTGTAAGATGGGATAATGCAAAACTTAAGCTACGGATTATAGGGGAAGCAGTATTCAGGTATTCTACAAGATGGAATATTCTTACTACGAAGAATCCTGGAAGGAATAAGAAAACTGCTATAGAGAATTTTACAGACTATGCGGGTACCTCTTCTAATCCTGATATGAGCATAGATGTAAATCCTATAGCTGGCAGATGGACTGACCAGTTGTATGGGGATGACAGTGAAAAGGGAATAAGATCATTTCCTGTTTATACTTGGCAAAGAAGTGGCTCTTTAGGGAATTATAGCAAGGGGGTGTCAGGAGAAGAGACGGCGGTTTTGGAGAGAAAAATAATGTCTACTCTGATTTATTCAAATTCCCCTACTTATTTTGAAACCTCTTCTATATGGGATGCCAATGGGAAAGTAGTTAAGGACGATATGGAAGGATGGGAACTTAACCCAGATACAAACAGAGACACTGGAATTACTAATATAAGAACTTTCCGCTCTGAAGAGATATCTATAGTGAAAATTCCGTCCCCTCAGTATTCGGGCCTGCCTGACTTATCTTACTACGGAAATGTAGATTCCCTCATGTCATCCTTTGGAGATGGAAGAGATTCTTCTTTGAGTTGGGAAGGCTACGAATATTCTTATCCTTTAAATGTATATAATACTGCCAGCCCTGATAGGCTTCAATACCTATTCCGCAGTACTGGTTGGAGTGAATCTGATCCTAAGGTTAAAGCATCCGATCCTATACCTATATCCTACAAATCTACTCCTCATGCTGTATTTGCGCTTAATTATACTTCTACTGAACAACAAAGAATTATACCTTCAGAGCAGTTTGGGTCTGCTAATGGGGCCTATCCTTCTTTTCCATTTTGGAAGACAGCCCCAATTGGGCAAGGTACAGATTGGGTAACTTACGATACAATGCCTAAAGGAGAGGCAGCTTTCAAATTATGGATTGCTGAGCTATACAAAGAGACAGATTCGAATACAAGATTTGGAGGAACTTCTCAGGAAGCCTTGGAGGATAATACTTGGGTTCCTTGTGGGAAGGTAGTTCCTTTAAGTAATCCTCACGGTTTTTACTTGGTTTGTGATGTAGGAGATACTTATTTACAAAGATACGACTGCTTGAAAACTTATCCATTCAGTGATACTTCAGTCAATAATGTAGTGGAAATAGCCTCTTTTATTTGTGAGACCAGAATTAATATAGATGGAAGGTATGACCAGAATAGAGGTCTTATAGATAATACAGCTGTTAGTCCAAAGAATTTCAATCTATTGAACTGGGCTTACACTCAAAATGATAATTTTTTCACTTATAGACTGATAAACTCAAAAGAGTTTTCTCTCTCTAAATATCCTAATTCTGTTATTTGGTCTAAGACTAAAGTTTTTGGAGAAGAAGTAGACTCTTGGACTAAGCTTCCTATGACTTCTATTCTTGACCTTGATGGGGATAAAGGAGGAATAGTAAGTATTCAGAAATTGAATAATGAATTGTATTGCTTCCAGCCTGATGGTTTGTGTAGAATACTTTACAATTCAAGGTCTCAAATGGTAACCTCAGACTCTGGTAATCAGTCTATTCCTGTAGAGCTCGCCAATACTGGTAAGGTAGAAGGTAAAGTCTATATAACAACTGGTGTAGGTTGTTCAGACAGAGCCTCTATAATTACCACACCTACAGGTATCTATTTCTTGGACAAGGACAGAAACAGCTTATTCATGTGGGGTCCAGGAGGTCTTACAGATATGACTGATAAGTTCAGTTTCAGAAGTTGGATAGATCAAATAGACCTTTCAAAGAGCTGGGACCTTGTTGATTACAAAGGAATGAAGGCATTCTATGATGATACTAATGGAGATGTATATTTCGTAACTGAATCTCCGAACTCTACAGTATGCTATTCGGAACTACTTGGTAATTTCTCTTCTTTCTATGACTATGAGAAGACTCAGGAGATGTTCTCTATCAATGGAAGATTCTTCTCCATAAGAGATGAAAATATGTGGGCTCAGGGTGCTGGTGAATATAATTCATTCTTTGGTACCAAAAAGCCTTACAGTGTGGAGATTATCTGCAATACAGATGAACCTGTTGACAAGATATTCAATACCCTTGAGTGGAGAGCTACTGTTAAGAAGAATGGTATGGATTCACAAGATACCTTTAATACAGTCAGAGTAACTACTGATGGAGAGTATCAGGACACTGGAAAAGTATCTATTGAGAATATGACAAGTAGGCCTCAAGGTGGTATGATAAACTCTCTGAATACCTCTCTTAGAAGGAAGTTCAGGATGTGGAGAATACCTATTCCAAGAGATAAGTCTAATAAGAGAGATAGGATGAGGGGTCCTTGGGCTAAGATTAAACTATCAAAGGAAGGGCAACCTGAATTTGGAGGTCCTGACAATGAGAAAATGGAGCTACATGACCTTGTAGTCCACTTTTTTGAATAGAGATTATGGTGGGCAAACTATTTTAGTATGTCCACCATAATTTATTTTATAACATGCTTTGAAATATCAAATATTTTACTTATATTTGCACAAAATTAATCACTTATGCGCAATAAGAGAGTTAAAAGACAGTCCATCCCAATAGTAAATTTATATGGGTTGGGGTCGCAAATAAAACAAGGTTGGCAAGGAATGAACTCTGGTCAGAAGGCATCTGCTATTGGAGGTGCAGCTTCTGAATTAATAGGAGCTGCCTCTGGAGGTACTGAAACCAAGGCTGGCAATATTATGGGAGGTATTGGTTCTACTCTGTCCTCTATTCCCACACCCTTTACACAGATTGCTGGTGCTGGATTATCAGTAGTAGGAGGTCTTGTCAATGCTGCATTTGGAACTAAATGGAATAAGGAGTTCATTGCTCAGACTGAAAGTGGTATAAAGGAACAAGCTAATACTCAATGGGATGCTTCTTCAAATGCAGACTTACTCAGCAGCTGGGATGACTTTGATATGATGAGTCATGTCAGTAGAAGTCAAGTAGGTAAGGATGGCTGGTTCAGTAATAAAGCTAAAAAGAAAGCCAGAAAGCTGAATGCTCAGATTGATGATGCTAATGAAAGAGCTGTAATAGGTTTTAATAATAGAGTTGAGGGAGTAGATACTCAGAATGACTTGGCTGTAGCTGCTAACTTTGCAGACCTTGGAGGATACTTGTTTAGAGATGGTGGAGGTATCCATATTAAAAAGAAGAATAGAGGCAAGTTCACTGAGTACTGTGGAGGTAAGGTTACCTCAGAGTGCATTCAAAGAGGCTTGCACTCTTCCAACCCCACTACAAGAAAGAGAGCCAACTTTGCAAGGAATGCAAGAAAATGGCATGCCTTTGGTGGGGAACTTGGTACTAATGGTACTGACTGGACCAATGGAGTAACTATCTTCGGAGAAGGTGGTACTCATGAAGAGAATCCTAATCAGGGTATTCCTCAGGGAGTTGACCAGAATGGAGTACCTAATCTTGTAGAAGAAGGAGAGGTAAAGTATCAGGATTATATATTCAGTAATAGACTGAAAGCAGATAAGGAAATCCTTGAAATGGTGGGACTTCCTGACAAATATAAAAGAAAGGCTTCTAAGGAGTCAGAAGAAAGACCTAATGACCCTATCAGCAAAGCAGGATTAGAAGATTCTATGTTAAGATTACAAGTAGCTCAGGAGGTACAGAGAGCCAAGAAGAAAGGTAATAAGTTCTCTAAAGGAGGAAGATTATTCGATGCTGGAGGCTTCAGATTCAGACAAGATGTACCTGGTTCAAATCAGTTTGTAACCAATAATAGAGATGGTAGTGTAGGTGTGACTATAGGTAGTTATCCTATTGGAGTTCCTTCCTTTGGAAATTATAGAGTCATTCCTATGGAAGCTCCTGTCACAAGAAGAGCTGCAGAAGCTGGAATTGCCGAGTCTATTCTTGGTACTATTCCCTCTAACAGGGATATAGCCAATACTCTTATGGCTACCTATGGTGCAGAGGGTATTGGACAAGGAGGTCTTCCTATAGAAGATATTCCAGAGATAAGATCAGCAGCTATCCAAAGTACTGCTTCTGATGAAGGGAGTGCCCTGCCTACTTACATGAGATATGCACCAGCTCTTGGTGGAGCCTTAGGTGCTTTGGCAGCTACACTTACTCCAGTAGATGCTCCGGATTACAGAAATGCTGATTCAATTATAAGAAGCAGAAGGTCAGTAGGTTATACTCCATTGACTCAGAAGTTGACTTACAGACCTTTCGACAGAGAGTTCTATCAGAATAAACTCAATGCTCAGGCTGGAGCTACAAGAAGAGCTATTGCAAATGCTTCTAATGGTAACAGAGGTACTCTGATAGCTGGTCTTACAGCAGCTGACTATAATGCCCAGAATCAAATGGGTGATTTGTTCAGACAGGCTGAAGAATATAACCAGGCTCAAAGAGAAAGAGTTGCAGGCTTCAATAGACAGACAGACCAGGCCAATGCTCAAATGGGTATTCAGACTGGAATGTTCAATTCTCAGATGAGACAGCAAGCTGCTGCAGAAGCTGCAAGAATGAGAATGATTGAGAATCAAAGATATAGAGCTGATAGGGCTGCTAAGAGAGATGCTATTGCGGCCAACTTCACTAACTTCCTTGAATCACTCGGTGGTATTGGTGAAGAGAATTATTGGAGAAATGCAATAGATAGTCTGCGTAGAGCAGGTGTCTATCAAGCTGGTACAGACCTTCAAGGTAGAGTAAAGAGAAGTGGAGCTAAAGGTGGTAAACTAAAATTAAAACTATAGGATATGCCGAATGGATATATGGTAGTAAACAGCAGATTTAAGCCTTTCTCTTATGAGGAGATGCTTAGACCTATAGCTGCTTATACAGATGAATACAATGCCCAGGAAGCTGCCTATGGTGAATTAGCCAATCAAGCAGCTCAATGGGAAAGACTGAAGAATAGTCAGATTGACCAAGATACTTATCAGCAATACAGAAGCTATGCAGATGAACTTCAGAAAGCAGCTGATGCACTTGCTTCAGAGGGACTTAAGCCAGGAGGCAGAAAGGCTCTTCAAGAGGTGAGAAGAAGATACACTGAGAATATAGTTCCCATAGAACAAGCTTATCAGAGAAGAGCTGAGCTCTCTAAATTACAAAAGGAGATGAGAGCTAAAGACCCTACTACTCTGATTGAGAGAGGAGCAGAAGAGATAGCTCTCAGTGAGCTTATAGCTAACCCTGAGCTGTCTCCTGCAACTTATTCAGGAGCTTATCTTGAAAATTCTGCAAGACAGGCAGCTTCTGCATTGTCTAAAGAGATGAGAGATGACCCAAGAAAGTGGAGAAGCATTCTGGGTGGTCAATATTATGAAACCAGAATGAGAACCGGATATACTGCAAAGGAAATTCAGGATGCAATCTCTGGTTCTGATACAGCTCCGAGAGAGCTTAGAATGGTAATAGACCAAGTTATGCAACCTATATCAGGTTGGGGTAATGAGGAAGCTATCAGTAATGCAAGAAACTATACAGCAAGAGGTCTGTGGAATGCTGTAGGAGAAGAGAAATATCAGATGGCTGAGAACTGGATGGGTAAGCTTAGAGCTTCTCAAAAGGCTCAGGAAGCTCCTGCAGACAATCTATTCCCAGGAGGTAGCTTTAGAATGGCAAGTCCAAGTGAAACTATAGGTGCTACAAAGGAGGTTCAAAATAGAATATCTGATATCCTCAAGAAAGGTAAACTAAGATATAACAATGGATGGGTTCAATCTGTAGGTGGTGCTCCTTACACTAAGGAAAGTTCAGCTACTTTATTCGATGCAGAGGGAAGACTTAGAAGCAGAGAGGCTGTAATGAGAGAGGGTTCAACTCCAGAAGAGAAAGCATCTATTTCCAATGCTTATGATAGTCTGATGGAAGACCTTGGGTACTTTGGATTTACTGATGGTACAGGTCTTACAGTAGGGGAGATTAATCAAGCTATGCAGAATAGGTCTTATGAAGATTCCCCCACAGCTCTTAATTTCGAGAGAATCCCTATTGACCCACAGGATGCTCAGGCTGTAGTGGGAAGCCTTCTTTCTGAGACTGTAAGTGCAGATGGTAAGACATTGCAAGGTGTAAAGAAGATAGAATCATGGGATAGAAATGGTGTTCCTAAGTTCAGCTCTTCTCCTGTAAAGAAGGGGGATGTACTCAATGAGGATAAGAATGGTAAGATTACTGTGAAAGGTTCTCCTGTAATTAGTGCATCTTACAATCCTAATCTGCAAGGTCAGGTAATTACCATAGATGGTTCGACATATCTTATAGAGCCGGAAACCTTCAGAGGAAGAGTAGGGTCTAATGATTTGTCAGCTGCTCAGGCTGAACTCATAGCAGCAGAGGAGGAGTTCAGAAGAGAGAATACAATGCAGGCTTATAGAGCCCTTGAAGTAGCAAGGTCCAACTATAGAAGAATACACACTCTTCCATACACAGTTTCTGCAGCTGGTGTTAACATCAAGCCTATAAGAGACAATTTATTCACTAAGTAATATGGCAGTAGAAGATATAACAGCTACAGGTGGTCATGATTTAAAGGGTATAAGAAACTCTGACCTATATCAGCCATCACCTACAGAGATAAAAGTAAGGCAAAGAGCCCAAGACCTAAGTATGGGTAGAGTGGGCTATGAAGATACAGGGGCTCCGGGTTGGAGCACCCCTGTACCTATGCCTGAATTGGGAGATTTCGGAGCTTCAAGATATGACTCTGACCTTTTAGTCAATCCACAAGACCAGTGGGATGTAGCTAATCTTAGAGCAGCTAATCAGCCAGCTTTGGCTAAATGGGCAGCTGCTGTACCACAAGCTGTAACTACAGCTGGTACTACCTTTATGCAAGGTACTCTTGGCCTTCTTTATGGTGCTGGAGCAGCTATAGGTCAAGGAGAGTTCAATAAGCTGTGGAACAATGATTTCACAGCAGCTATGGATTCTGTCAATAAGGCAGTTCAGGAGATAGCACCTATCTATCAATCTCGGGATGAGCAAGAGAATCCTCTAAGAAATCTGTTCCATGCAGGTTCTTTAGCACAGAACCTTGGTCAGCTTGTAGGTTTTATTGCAGGTGCTGCCTATTCAGGTTCTGCCTATATGAAGGCATTTGAATATCTTGGAAGAGGAATAGATGCTCTCAGAGTAGGCAAAGGAGCTTTCAAGGCTGTAAGTAGTCTTGCGACTTCTTCGAAGAATAATATGGCTACCCAGGCAGCTGCTTCTATCTTAGGTGCTAATGGTGAGGCCACTATCGAGGCTTATGGTAATACTCAGGACTGGGCTAATCTTAAGAAAATGCAGTTAGAGGATATATATAGAGCTAATCGAGATGATATTCTTGCAGAAGCAAGTACTCAGGCTGCAAAGGAAATTAATCCATATGATTATGAAACCAGTACAGATTACTTTACAGCTCTTGAATTGAGAGCTTCCCAGATAGCTGATGAAAGCTATAAGCAAAGACTTGCTGAAATAGAGGATGCTTCAGTCAGAATGGGTAATGTAATCTGGGCAGAGAATATGGCTCTTCTTGGATTCACACACTATAAGACTCTGGGTAGAATCTACTCAGGTGGTTATAGAGCTAATAAGACTCTTTCTAACTTTGTAAGAAAGGCTACCAATGAAGCAGGGGAAACTGTTCTTGAAGCAGCTCCAAGAGGTACTTTCAGAAATATTGTAGAATCCTTAGGAAAGGCAGCTTATGAAGGTGTTGAGGAGATGTCACAGTCTTCTTTTTCGAAGGGTGCTGGTTATTGGACTGAGAAAGATATTTATGAGCCTTTAAGAGAAAAGAGAAATAGACAAGGTGAAGCTGAGACCTTCAATCTTATAACAGGTCTTGCAGAGGGTCTTAAGGACCAGCTGGGAGATGCCAATAATTGGGTTGAGTTTATTATGGGTATGGGAGCTGCCATGCTGCCTATTCCTATGCCGCATAGAAAGTCCAATGGAAAGATAGGAATCTTCAAAACTCCTGAAATGATTAATACATTCAGAGAGAACAAAGAGATGAATACCTTGGCTGCTGAGACTGTGGATAGAATCAATGCTATGAGAAGCACTCCTCAGTATCAGACCCTTATGGATGCCCTCATAGTAGATGCTGTAAAGGAGAACAAAAAGAAAGGTAGCATGGGAGACCAGTTTGCCTATAAGTCCGAGGATTTCGGACAGTTGGTTAATCTGGTTACTTCTCTTGAGCAGATAGACAGAGTAGACCTATTCACTGATGAGGTAGATAAGGTTCTTGAAATGGAGGAAAATGATGAGAATGGCCAAGCTATTCTCGAAGGTCTTTCAAAGGATGGAGAGGTACCTGACTACCTGAGAAACAAGAGTACTATTGAGATAGTAAGGGAATACAAGGATAAGGCAAGACAGGTCAGAGAGGACATTGGCAGAATAGTCACCAACTCTGAGAATATCAGAGCTACCTATGGAGACCAGCTGAGCAATGATGCTCTTAATTCTCTTGTAACTCTGAAGAGCCAACTGGATAACTGGAATAGAAGATACAAGGAAGTTGGTAAGCAAATTCCTGATTATCTGAAGACTGCAGAGGTAGACCCTCAAGACCACAACTTGAATGTATTGCTTAACTCAATCAATCAGGCTCAGCCTGCTCTTAACTTCAGAGAAGAGAATCTTGAGGACTTATATAAGAGAGTCAGAAGCTTCGTAAGAGAGAAATCCAAGGGACATTATCTTGAGGATGCAAGTGCAAAGAGAGTTACTGATGACCTTATGGATATGTACAGAATGGGCATGTCCATGAGAAATGGCATAGTAGCCTTCAATGCCATTACCTTCAATCCCGAATCCTTTAATCAGAAGGTTGAGAAAGAGGCTCAGAAAGAAGAGAAAAAGAGAAAGAAAGAGAATGTAGGTGACCTTAAGTCGAGGTTTGAGAATGTCAATACATTGAAGGACCTGAGAAATCTCGAAGCCTCTACTACTCCTGAAGACTATACCTCTCTTATCAAGAGTCTTGAAGATAGCAAAGACCCCAAGTATATAGAGCTCAATAAGAAGAAAGCACTACTATCTAATGTAGTGAATGCTGTAGATGGTCTTGAGATACCGGAAGATATCAAAAGTATCATCAGTGAGGTAGCTGAGAATGTTATAGATAATAACCCTGCTACTCTTCTTGCAACTCCTTCAGGAGCTATAAGAATGAATACAGCTATAAAGAATGAACTTTCAAGAGTTATCTCTCCGGATGAATTCAATCTCACTCCGGAGCAGTTGGCACAACTTCCTCAACTTATAGAAGACACTATCACCAATACTCTCGCTAAAACTGGTGAGACCAATGCAAAGGTACCTGATGTAGCTCCTGCATCTGAGTCCCCCTTTGAAGGTGACATAATCTTCGATGATGGTTCTGTCTATACAGAGGTAGAGGAATCTGACAGTGCTATGGAAGAGGATATGAGGGAAGCAGAGAATATTGTTTCTCCTGCAAAGGCAGACTCTCCTAACCCAACAGAAGCTCCAGCTACAGAGAGACCAGCCATTAATCCAGATACACCAAGTCCTGATGTAGACACTTCCATAGAGTCTTATGGTGAGACCTCAGGTACAGTTACAGAGGTCAACTATCATGCTCTTAAATATACAGGAGAGCTTATAACTCCTGCAGATAGAGAGTCTTGGAATGCTTATGCAAGACAGCAAGGCATGATGGAAGTGGATGAGAACTTCACCAGAATATATGATTATCTGACACAAAAGGGAGCTTACAGCTATCTCAATAGAGGAGAGCTGAAGAGTGGTGATACGGTAATTGCATATATAGACCATACCTTCGGAGACACTATCTTCTTTGGAAAACCTCTAAAGGATATAGGTGAGCTTCAGTCCTTAGATGACATTCAGGTGCTTATGGCAGCTCCTGGTTCCTATAAGCTGGATACTAAGGTAATGAAATCCAAGGATGGACAGGTTACTATAGGCACTAAAGCTCATTCTGTAAGTCAGATATTCAATGGTAAGTTCAGATTCGGAGAGGAAAGAGCTCTTAATTCTTCAGTAATCAATGCTCTATTCCCAGAGGGAGTAAGGCCGGATTGGACTATAGGAGTTATATCTAATAATGGTCAGATATATTCCAATAAGCCTTTGTCGGAAGATATGATAGCTCATGATTTACCATTCTCTGCAAATCAGGATGGTAGAGTATATCTCTTCGTAAAGGGCCCTAATGGACAGTATATGCCTCTTTCACTGAGGGTTCTTCCATTCAATGGAATGTTGACTGGTGAACTTGGTGATAAGATTAGAGATGCTATACAGCTTATGTCCCTTGCAGCTAATGAAAGTCCTGGAAATGGTAATCACCCTCAGCTGAACAGTGGCCTTGAAGCTCTTTCCAAGTGGGTATATACTGGTAATCTTGTAGGAGTTATCACTGAATTCAGAGCAGGTCCTGGTATTCTCACAAAGCATCTTGCATTCCTTAAAAAGGACAAGGCTGGTAAAGTAATCCAGAAGGAATATGTACAGTTGGAGAAGCCTACTTTAGGGGATAGGACAAGAACTCAGGAAGAGCTGATGGAAGATATTCTCAATGCTCTTATGAGACTGGGAATGCACTATCAGGTAGATAAGAACAGACTTAAGACTGACAAGTCTTATGCTGATACTCTTATGAAATGGGGGCTTATATCTACCAATGTAATCCCAAGCCCTGTAATGGACACTAACTTCTTCCTTGTGAATAAAGTATATGAATCTGGTAGAACTGTGGCTACACCAGCTCCAGCACCTGCCAATCCATCTACTGTCACAGAGGTGCCTGTATCTACTCCCCAGCCTGCAAGACCAGCTCCTAAAGCAGTTCTTGGCTCTAAGCCATTCAGTGTAGAGCTATTCAGTGATGCTTTAGCTTCTATGTCTGATAATATCAAGGATTTACTTGGTAGCCTTAATGGTAAAAGCATGAAAGTTGAAAGACAGATGCTATTGGCCTTAGCTCTTACAGCTGACCCTTCTAAGTTTGAGCAGTTAGGTGGTATTGAAGCTCTGATTACTTCAATTATAGCAACCAAAAAGGATAAGTTTGGTAAGCTATATGAAGACCTTACCAAGAAATTGGGCCTTAATAAGAAAGCTATTCTTCCTGCAAAGATTCCTATCTATAGTAGAATAAGAGAGGCTCTTATGGGAGACCCACTACTTGATTCTCTTTATCAGGCCGACAAAGCAGCCACAAGTAGAAATAAGGATAAGAGTACAGCAGGTGTAAATAAATTCCAAAAAGATTTGCAAAATACAAATAATTTACTTATCTTTGCAGAGCTCACTGAAACTCAAAGGGAGAATATGGCTCAGGTGGGAATCACTGAAGAGGAATTCAACAACTGGAGTAAAGAGGAGCAACAGAAAGCAATAGAATGTTATTCATAAGAATATGGCAAAGAAATGTGTAAATCTTAATGCACCTGAGATTAGGGAGTTACATCAGCAACTAAATGCTGATGTAACTTCTTCGTCTATATCACCACAGCTGATAGGTGTGAATGTATCACTGTGGCAGGAGCAGAATAATACAGATGACTTTCCTACACTACCTGAACTTAAGGAGTTTATGAAGGTAAAGGAATCTGAGAAGATTCAAAGAGCTGTGGTAACTACAGCCTTTTCTCCAATAGAGAGAAAGCAAAGAGTAAGGTATCTTGCCAATAGATTCTCTGAGGTAGTTACTGCTCTATGGAATAGAGACAGAGAGGCTATAAGAGAAGAGCTAAAGAGACCCGGAGATGCTTACAGAAGAGAGCAATTACTTCATAGTCTGAATGTTATGGACAGGGCTCAGTTTATTACCCAGCAATATGGGGTAAAGCAAATCTGGGACCTTGTAAAATATAACTTCCTTGACCAGGCTATTCTTGACCCTGAGGTGGATGCTGTTACTAAGGAGAAGAAAGCCAGAATGTTAGAGCACTTTACAGAACTTGTAAAGGAAACTGCTCCTATTCTTAAGGCTACGGAAGGTATCAATATGTATGTAGACTCCGGAGTAGTCAAAGTATCTGACTCTTATCAGGAGAACATGGATGAAATAGACCAAAAGAATGACCAATTAGAGCAAGAGGAACACTCTTCAAAAGAAGATTGGGATTTCAGAAGTGAGAAGACTTCAGGTCTTGATACCCTTTCACTGAAGGTAAGGTCACTTCTTTCTGCTATTCCAAGAGTTGATATCAATGGTCAGGAAGAGGTGGATGACTTGGGAACTCCTATCTATCTGGATATGGACATAGCTCATGGAACTCTTACTGAACTGCTTCAGGGAATGCAGTCTGTAGAGGATATGATTCCTACTCTTGAGTTCCATGTAAAGGAATTTCCTTGGCTTGCCAATGTAATAGATTCACTGAGAAGAAGCACTGTACTGAGAAACCTGTTCTATGGTGATTTTAACAAGACTTTTATTCAGTATAATTACATCGACCCTCAGTCCAATATATCCAAATCCCTTAATCAGAATATCAAGCTTAAGCCTATCATAGATAAGTACAATGAGAACATTAATACCGGAGTATTGCTATCTAAGGATAGTATTTATACGAAGGATAATGCAATTAATGCTTCCAATGTAACCTCTCTGAAAGAAAAGGCTATAGCTGCTCAGACTGAATATAAGAAAGCCAACTCAAGAGCTCAAGGTCTTACACCTTCTCTAAAGAAAACTATAGGCAATCTTCTTCATTCTATAGGTGTCAGCTACTCTCCTGATGCTCTGGAAAGAATACTCACTTCACCGAGAATCAGTAATACCAAGTCTGTTGCAGACCCTGTGAATATCATTTTCAACAATGCTATTCAGATTCTCTCAGGCCTTGACTCAAATCCTGTGAAGTTCAGTACGGAACTTATATCTACCTATAAGGGTAAATATAATGCGATAGCCCGTCTGTTCTTCTTGGAGCAGGGAGCAAGAGAAGCCAGCTTCAGACAAGGTGGTGATTCTTATTATTCCTACATGCTTCCTAACTATCTTTCCAAGCTGGTAAGTGGAATAAAGGGAACCAATTTCATGAACATTCTTCAAGAAAAGTTCAAAAGATTCTCTTTCTTCTATGACAAGACTGCTGGAAGATGGATGAATGGACTGCTTGAAAGATTGGAGTCGGATTCTGAGGCAAGAGAGAGATTCGGAGCTCACACATTGCTTTCCAATAAGGATGGTAAGTCCTATATGGAATGGGGATTCCTTGATACCATCATAGTCAGAATGACTGAATTCGGTGCTTTTACCAATGAGAAAAGCAATTATGCAGGGTTCATGGTTCCTGTGATGTCCGATGCTCCCAAGTGTTACTTTATGACACTTCCCAAGATTGAAGAAACTACTGCTGCTTCTGTAAGGGAGCAGGCTCTTGATTCCCTTACTGATGTGGTAATGCAGGAGTATGTGAGAATCAATCTTGTAAGACAGAGAGAGCAAAGAATGGCTGCAGGAGAAAATATAACTCCTATAACTAACTTTGACTCAAGGGCCTCCAAGGATAAGATAGGTGGAGCTCAGTTCAAGATAATCCCAGCTCTGAATAGTTACAGGGTACCTCTTTCATCTACAGAGTCAGTTCCATTCCTTGACAGAATGGATGACCTTATGAGACGTAAGTCTCTTGGTGAAGATGTAAGCCAGATGATTCTCGATGAAACCAGAGATGCTCTGTCAGCTATCCTTAACAATGACTTCAAGGCATTCCTCACCAAGTTACCTATGACTTGGGCAAAACGCACGCGGTCCACCACCAAACGGCATTGAGGCAACCGTTCTACAAACTCCACCTGAATGCCCGTGGGATGCGAGCGCATATTCTCCGTCGTACAGACTTCATCAATCAGCGCGTTTACATCCACTTCTCCATCGTTATATTCCAGGGTATTTGCCTCAATCTTCGAATAGTCCAGCAAGTCATTGACCAGTTGCAGCAGCGAGTCCTTGTTATCATTAATCTCCTTCAGAAAAGCCATACGGGTTTCTCTGTCCAGATCATCCATTTCGGCAAGCATAGTTGTAAAGCCTACAATGGCATTCAAAGGAGTACGAATTTCGTGAGTCATATTAGCGATGAAAGCATTCTTCAGCTGGTTGGATTCTTCGGCAACCTCATTGATGCGCTGCAACGTCTTCAACCTTTTGCTCTTGCTGATGGAAATGATTATCATGATGACCAAAAGCAGAATGACAATTATCCCAAAACTATATACCAATGCTTCATTATTCTGATAGAAGTCATTCGTCCAAACATCGTATGCTGCCGTAATTGTCAATATCATCGTTTTTTGCTTGCTTATTGGAAACTATAAAATTATGGGAAGCAAATATACTAAAGAAAATACAAATAAATTAATAGAAACTACAGTTTTTTCCAACAAAATAGGCCGCATGCCA